>OCTW011613860.1_pt1 | contig 18344 bp, 18 predicted proteins | sample 1539671 | NCBI WGS metagenome assembly OCTW01 (sample SAMN02144230, study PRJEB22623) | gut metagenome | biome: sheep rumen | host: Ovis aries | place: New Zealand
AAATCTACGGAGGTTGTAACTCGCTGATACTCAGTGATAGGTTATAAAAAAGCATGAAAAAAGCATAGCTTTTTGCGTCGTAAAAGCTATCGTTTTAGGGTGTAAAAGCTATTGTTTCTCATCGTGAAAGCTATCGAATGACGCTGTAAAAGCTATGCTTTCACGGAAAAAAGGGGGTGAAAAGAGCAAAAAAGGCGTCTTTTTCTTGTTTTTTATGCCTCATTTTCTCCTAGATTGCGTTTTTTTGTTGACAAAAATAAAAAGGCAGAATGACAAAAATGTCCTATTGAGGCATGTTTAGGGGAAACAGAAATAGGGTAAAGAGAACAGCGTGGAAAAACGCAGATTGTGATATAACCGGAAATCTTCCGTTTTTATTTTTGATTATATGGTATTAATTTTGTAAATTTGTAGTCTGGTATAAACAAAAAAATAGAATTATGTCAGTACAAAAGAGATTTCACAGACATTTCCCAGTTAAAGGATATCCGCTTTATTGGATTATTATAGCATATCTTGTAATTGGGTATTTCTACCCGGTAGTGGGGCTGCTTGCCCTTATATGTATGGTCGGTCCGGTGCTGATGTCAGTATGGAGAGGCAGGTACTGGTGTGGAAATATATGTCCGAGGGGCAATTTCTTTGACCGCGTACTGTCACGCTATTCTCCGCACCGTCCTATTCCGGCATTTGTACGTACGGTAGGTTTCCGCGTATTTATGGTATGTCTGATATTCACGGTCTTTGGCGTACAGATGTATTTCGCTTGGGGAGACTGGGGCGCAATGGGACGTGTGTTCTGGAATATCATTCTCGTCACGTCGGTAGTGGCAGTTGTGCTGGCCTTTGTCTATGCTCCGCGTACATGGTGTTCATTCTGTCCTATGGGTTCCCTGTCAGCGTTGGTGGCTCCACGTAAGAGTCCGTTGCCGGCAGGGTACAAGGCGGTACACGTGGACAATACATGTCAGATGAAGTGTAAGAGTTGCGCGCGCGTATGCCCTATGCAGCTCACACCGTATGAAAGCCGTGGTGAGGCTGACGGCTACCTGCATTATGATTGCATAAAATGTGGCAAGTGTGTGCAGGCGTGCCCAACGAAGATTATGAAGATGGGGAGAGTGGGTGATAAGTAAATTACAACAACAGAAAAAACAGATGAGTCGTTTTGCAATGTCAGAAGAGTATAGGCGCGAGGAGCTTGTGAGAACTATAGAACGCACGGTGGAGAGCCTTACGCTGGCGGAGTTGGAAGCTCTGCACTATGATATGATAACTAAAAACTATATAAAGAGTATATAATAATGGAATATATGTCAAAAGAGGGCTACGAAAGCCTTGTAGCGGAACTCAAGCACATGGAAACCGTGGAGTTACCACAGGTTAGGGATGCCATAGCCGAGGCGCGCGCTCAGGGTGACCTCAGTGAGAATTTTGAGTATCATGCAGCCAAGAGAGAGCAGGCACGTCTGTTGGGCAGGATACGCTTCAAGCAGAGAGTGCTGGAGCATGCAAGGGTAATAGACTCCTCAAGGCTGGTCAAAGATAAGGTGGGACTGCTGAGTAAGGTTCGCATAACCAATGTAGGAAACAATGCGACTATGTCATATACTATAGTAAGTCCGCACGAGGCCAATATGGCAGAGGGGAAGATTTCTATCAAGTCTCCTATAGCCCAGGCGCTGCTCAATAAAGCTGTGGGTGATGTGGTTCAGGTTCAGGTACCTGCAGGTATGCTGAAACTGCGTATTGACGATATACAATTATAAAGGCTTATGACACAGGAGTTTATATTACGTGTTATACTTGCGGCTTTCTTGGGCGGTATTATAGGACTGGAGCGTGAGTATAGGGCCAAGGAGGCAGGCTTCAGAACGCATTTCCTTGTAGGACTGGGCGCTGCGGTATTCATGGTGTTGTCAAAGTATGGATATGATGACGTGGTGGCAAAGGAACTGGTACGCCTTGACCCGTCGCGTATAGCGGCTCAGGTGGTTTCGGGTATCGGTTTTATAGGTGCCGGATGCATCATTTTCCAGAAACACGTGGTACGTGGACTGACAACTGCCGCAGGCTTATGGGTGACATCGGCCATAGGACTGGCCTGTGGCTCGGGTATGTACTGGTTGGCTGTGGCAGCGACTATGCTGGTAGTGATATGCCTGGAGACGGTGAGCTTCATACATAACCGTTTCGGTGCAAAGAACATATCGTTGACATTCTCTTCGCCTACGCGTGAAGGCATTAAGGAGGTGCTGAAGACTTTGGAAAGAGATGAGATAGATATCCTTTCGTATGAGATGAAGACACACCATGCAAATGGTGGTGATATGTTTACGGCAATGATGAGACTTAAAGTGAAACGTGAGCATTACCAATCTCGCATAGTGTCGTTTATGACTGATTTTGAGGGAATAACAATAGATAACCTTGAGTAAATGTTGAATAAAGAAATAAAGAAAAAGATGAGACAAATATTAGTTTTCCTTATGTGCACGCTATGCATGATAGGGTGTGCGCAGAATGATAAGAAATCAATGACGCTGAAAGGCACTGCCGCTGCCGGGACAGAGGAACTCTTGCTCTTTAATTTTAATGAGCGCAAGATGGTTGACACTATAAAGGTGAGTGACGGTAAGTTTGAGTGCAGTGTGCCGAGAACGTCAGACGATGTGTTTTATGGCATAGTCAATAGAGGGTACTCGCAGACTGTGGTGTTTGTGTCAGACGGGGACATGGTGACGATTGACATGACAAAGGAAACCACGGAGGGTACACCGCTCAATGATACCCTGACGGTGTTTAACAAAAGATTGAAAGCGCTGTCAGATAAATATGCTGCAATGTATAAGCAGTATAGTGCGTCGAATGACAATACAGAGAAAGCGCAGCTTAAGAAGAAGATGGCAGGTTATGGTGATGACATATCGGCGATAGTATGTGCTACGGTGGATTACAACAAGACCAACTGTCTGCCGGCATATCTGTTGCTCAGAAACATGACAAATATAGATTTTGAAAAGTTACGCGGCTATTTATCCAAGGAAAATAGTGGATATGCATATATCAAACATCCCATTTTCACAGATGTGATGATGTATGTTACGGAGATGATGCCTCTGATGGAGCATATAGGGAAAAAGTTTACAGATGTGACGGGACGTGACTTTGAAGGCAAGGAACATCGGTTGAGTGAGTATGTAGGTAAAGGTAACTATGTGCTGGTGGACTTCTGGGCAAGTTGGTGCGGACCGTGCATGAAGGAGATGCCTAATGTTAAGGCTTGTTGGGAGCGTTATCGTTCCAAAGGCTTCAACGTGGTGGGAATATCATTGGATAATAATGCGAACAGTTGGAAAGCAGCAGTGGAGAGAGGCGGCTACAACTGGCCCCAGATGTCAGACTTGAAGGGGTGGCAGAGTGAAGCTGCCGCTACGTATAACGTGCGTTCAATACCATGGAACTTCCTTTGTGACGGAGAAGGCAAGATACTGAAAGTAGGTCTCAGGGGTAGTGAGTTAGAGCAGGTTCTGTCAATGATATATGAATAACGAAGTGAAAAAATTTGTGCGTTTAAGTCTTTTTTCGTAATTTTGCACTTTATTTGGTGTATCATTATACATAAGAGATGAATATAACACTGTTAAAATCTAAAATACATCGCGCCGTCGTTACGCAGGCGGAGCTTGACTATGTCGGTAGTGTGACGATAGACTCACTTTTGATGAGAGAGGCCGGCATTGTTGAGTATGAGAAAGTGCAGATAGCTGATGTGAACAATGGCAACCGTCTTGAGACGTATGTCATAGCCGGCGAGGAGGGCTCTGGTATTATATGCCTTAATGGGGCAGCAGCCAAGCTTGTCAGCGTTGGTGACAAGGTTATAATAATGGCTTATGCCGACATGACACCCGAGGAGGCGAAGACTCATGAGCCTACTGTGGTATTTGTTGATGATGACAACAATATATCAAAGGTGGCACATTATGAGAAGCATGGGCAACTCATAACTCATAACTCATAATATATTAGTCAGAATGCTTACGGGAAAAACTATAGTGCTTGGAGTCACGGGGAGTATAGCGGCGTATAAGACGGCTATGCTTGCCTCACTGTTGGTGAAACAACATGCCGATGTGCATGTGTTGATGACTGCAAATGCTACAAAGTTCATCAGTCCGCTCACGTTTGAGACATTGATGTCAAACAAATGTGTGGTTGACACGTTTGACAGGAATTTCTCGTATGATGTGAAGCATGTGTCATTGGCAAAGAAGGCTGATTTGTTTATGATTGCCCCATGCTCGGCAAATGTGATTGGCAAGCTTGCCTCTGGTATTTGTGACGATATGCTGACGACCACCGTATTCGCTTCGCATGCCGTGAAGTTGTTGGCTCCAGCCATGAATACAGGTATGTGGGAGAACAGCATCCTGCAAGAGAATATAGAAAAGCTGAAACGTCACGGATATGTGATTGTTAGTCCTACATCTGGAAGGTTAGCCTGTGGTGATACCGGGAACGGTAAGATGGAAGAGCCTGAGATGTTGCTGGAGTATATTTTGCTTCATGTAGCCCGTGAGAAAGATATGCAGGGTAGGAGAGTACTGGTAAGTGCCGGCCCTACTCGTGAGATGATAGACCCAGTGCGCTATATTACAAACCACTCGTCAGGCAAGATGGGATATGCCATAGCAAAGATGGCTGCCTTAAGAGGCGCAGAGGTGACTTTAGTGAGTGGTCCCGTAAGTATAAAGCCGTTTGCTGGGATAGACGTGGTGAATGTAGTGAGTGCCGAGGATATGTATGAGGCCGTTACTGCGCGTAGTGCTGATAATGATATTGTGATTATGAGCAGTGCGGTGGCAGACTATACTCCTTCACAGTATTATGACCAGAAGGTAAAGAAAAAAGACGGGGATATGAGTATTCCGCTGAAACGCACGCAGGATATACTGAAATATCTTGGAGAACATAAGCGCGAAGGACAGATACTCGTAGGTTTCTCAATGGAAACGGAGAACCTGATGGAAAACTCACGTGCTAAGTTGACAAAGAAGAATGCCGATATTATTTGTGCCAATTCCATAGACAATGGTAAGACAGGATTCTCAGTAGATACCAATCAGGTTACTCTGATAACACAGAAAGAGGTTAAGACATTGCCGCTTTGTACAAAAGAGGAAACGGCCGGACTTATATTAGATTACGTATGCACATACTCATTGACATAGGAAACTCCACCATCGTCATTGCAATGGCGGACTCGGGATGTGAGATAAACAGCGCATGGCGTTTTAAGACATTGAAGGATGAGACTGTCAGCTTCTTCCGCTATGAGCTCAAGGCTGGCATTAAGAAGTATGGCATACAGATATCAGACATTGAGACAATAACTATTTCTTCTGTGGTGCCAGAGGTTAATGACTATATAGCTCAGGCTATTATAGACATTACCGGCATTACACCGCATTTCTTTAATCTCAATGACGCATTAAGGACTATAGATATAGACATAGAGTCGCCGTCGCAGCTTGGTAAGGACAGACTTGCCGATGCCGTTGGTGCGGTGTTATGTCATGGCGTGCCGGCTATTGTTATAGACATGGGTACGGCTACCACGGTGGGAGTGATAGATGAGAACAAGTGCTTCAAGGGTGGTATGATAATACCTGGTGTGAAGACGTCGTTGAAAGCATTGAGTACTAAGGCATCGCAATTACCTATGGTAAGCATAGAGAAGCCAGAGCATATTATAGGACGTAACACCTTGGAGTGTATGCAGAGTGGTATATTGTATGGTAATGCGGCGATGGTTGACGGTATTATAGACAGAATACGTCCGACATTACATGGCGATGTCAAGGTAATAGCCACGGGAGGTATGGCGAGACAGATAATACCTTTCTGCCGAAATGAGATAGTAATAGACAATACTCTACAGCTGAAGGGAGTACTTCTTGCGACAAGACGTTAGAAGATGGAGGATAACAAGAAAATAGTCATAGCAGGCTCTGGTAACTTGGCTACACGGCTGGCTTTAGCCTTGAAGAAGGCCGGGTGGGAAATAGTGCAGGTGTATAGCCGTACGGAGTCACATGCAAGTGAACTGGCGCATAAAATAGGTTGTGAATTTACCTCGGAACTTGATAAGGTAAACAGATGCGCCGATATATATATAATATCGGTAAAAGATGATGCCATTAGTGACTTGGCAGAACAGTTGTGCGATGGAAGAACCCACGCAGTGTTCCTCCATACAGCCGGCAGTGTGTCGATGGATGTGTTTATGGACAAGGCAAAGCATTATGGCGTATTGTATCCAATGCAGTCTTTTTCAAAAACGCGAGAGGTGGATTTCAAGGAAATACCGTGTTTCGTTGAGGCTTCTGACGATGCCACGTTGGCAGATGTAAAGGCTGTGGCTGACAGTATAACAGATGTCGTCAAGTATTTGGATTCAGATAAACGCAAGAGACTGCACCTTGCGGCTGTGTTCGCCTCTAATCTGACGAATCATTGCTATAGATTAGCAGAACGCGTATTGACGGCCAACGGATTGGATTTTAGTCTGATGTTACCATTAATAAAGGAGACGGCTGACAAGGTGGCGGTAATGTCGCCGCATGATGCACAGACAGGCCCGATGGTGCGCTATGACACCAATGTGATGGAAATGCAGTTGTCGCTTATAGACGATGAGCGTACTCGTCAGATATATAGGCTGATGGCGGAAAGTATACATAGTGATTATTGAAAAGTATATATATAACCTAACACAATCAGAAAAGAAAAATGAAAGAAAAAATGTTTATCTCCCTTGTGCTTCTCATGATGGCTTTGTCATCCCAAGCACAGACAGTGACCGTTCATGCAGACAAACCAGGTGATGTGATACCTAAAGAGATATATGGACAATTTGCGGAACATTTGGGAACGTGCATATATGGCGGTCTGTGGGTAGGCAAGGATTCTGACATACCTAATCAGGATGGCTACAGGACGGATGTACTCAACGCACTGAAAGAATTGAAAGTGCCGGTATTACGCTGGCCGGGTGGCTGCTTTGCCGATGAGTATCACTGGATGGATGGTATAGGTCCAAAGGAAAAACGCCCTAAGATGGTTAACAATAACTGGGGAGGAACTATAGAGGACAACTCTTTCGGAACACATGAATTCTTCAACTTGTGTGAGTTGCTTGGTGCGGAGCCTTATCTCAGTGGAAATGTCGGCAGTGGTACAGTAGAAGAGTTAGCCAAATGGGTTGAATATATAACCTCTGACGGTGATTCTCCTATGGCTAATCTGCGCCGACAGAATGGCAGGGAGAAATCATGGAACCTGAAGTATCTTGGAGTCGGTAATGAGTCATGGGGATGTGGTGGCTCTATGCGTCCGGAATATTATGCAGACCTTTTCCGTCGCTATTCCACATACTGCCGTAACTATGATGGCCACCACCTCTTCAAGATAGCGTCAGGTGCCTCTGACTATGATTATAACTGGACTAAGGTGCTCATGCAGAATGCGGGTGGTAATATGGCTGGTCTGTCACTGCACTATTACACAGTGCCGGGATGGAGCGGCAGCAAAGGTTCAGCTACGAACTTTACGAAAGATCAGTATTACTGGACTATAGGAAAATGTCGTGAAATAGAAGATGTGTTGAAAAAACATATAGAGATAATGGACGAGAAAGACCCTAAGAACCGTGTGGCTTTACTGCTCGATGAGTGGGGTACATGGTGGGATGAGGAGCCGGGAACGGTGAGAGGACATCTCTTCCAGCAGAACTCTATGCGTGATGCTATTGTGGCAAGTACGTCGCTTGATATATTCCATAAGTACACACGCCGTTTGAAGATGTGTAATATAGCACAGATAGTCAATGTGTTACAGTCTATGATTTTGACTAAAGGTGATAAGATGGTGCTGACACCTACCTATTATGTGTTTAAGCAGTATAACGTTCATCAGGATGCTACATACATACCAGTGGATGTGGAGTGTGACATGATGGAAATAAAGGGTGCAAACCGTAAGTTTGACGCAAAACTGCCTCTTGTTTCTGCCACAGCATCAAAAGACAAGAACGGAGTATGTCACATATCACTGACAAATGTCAGCGTGGACAAGGAACAGACAGTAACTGTAAACTTAGAGGGTATTAAGGCAGCCAAGGCAACTGGTACAATACTATGCACTGCAAACATTGACGACCTTAACACTTTTGACAATCCTGACAAGGTAAAGGAAACAGCGTTCAAGGCTGTCAGTGTTAAGAACGGACAGATGAAGGTTAAGTTGCCGAAGAACTCTGTCGTTACTCTGGAACTGAAATAATATGACACTAACAGATTTAGCAAAGAGGCTAACTTCGTATTATGACATACAGGAGGCGCGCGGCATTGTGCGCCTCCTGTTGTCTGACCTTTATGGAATGTCATTGACTGATATCTGTGTAGGAGCGCTTGACCGACTGACTGAGGAGCAGACGCAACAAATAGAGGATGCCATGCTTCGGCTTGAGAAAGGTGAACCGGTGCAATATGTTACAGGTAAGGCGCACTTCTGTGACAGGACTTTCCTCGTGTCACCAAGCGTGCTGATACCACGTCCGGAGACAGAACTGTTGTGTCAGTTGATAGCCGACAATGACCAAGCTGTTACGGGAAATGGTGAGATAAGAGTGCTTGACATGGGGACTGGTTCAGGATGCATAGCTATCACACTTGCGCTCAGTATGCAGAATGCTTCCGTTGAGGCATGGGATGTTAGTGCAGAGGCTCTTAATATGGCTAAGTCTAATGCGGAAAGTCTTGGCGCTTCCGTCTCGTTTGAGCAAATAGATATACTTGGATTGGATGAAAACAATGTGGAACGTTGTTATGACATAATAGTATCTAACCCACCATATATATGTAATAAAGAGGCTGCGCAGATGGAGCACAATGTATTGGACTTCGAGCCGCATCTCGCTTTATTTGTACCAGACGAAGCCCCTTTGCTGTTCTATAGTGCTATAGCGAGGTTTGCAAGGCAGGCCTTGAAAGTTGGTGGTGCGTTGTATTTTGAGATTAACCCACTCCATGCTGATGCTCTTTGCTCAATGTTGTCATCATTAGGTTTCGCTAATGTAACCATACATGTTGACCAGTTTGGTAAACAACGTTTTATTTCCGCAAAACTATGATTACAAAGAGAATACTGATACTTTGTGCAATGTTTTGTTTGTTCTCTGTCCAGCAGAGTTCATCCAAAGGATTACGTGGTTTGTTGCACTATGGTGACAGTATGTTGATGCAAAGATACAAGAAAAGTAATATTGACACCATGTATATAAAACGTCCGCAGACGAAATGGACTCTGTCTGGTCGTATTAATCTGTCGGGGGCAACATTGGAGACAGAGGGGCAGACTGTTGACGGAGCATTTAAGTCGGGAATCAGAGCAGATTATAAATCCACAGTGTCATTAGGTGTCAACTATCTGGGTGTGTCGCTCGCCCTCTCTGTCAATCCTGCGAAGTTGATGGGCAAATATGATGACATAGAGTTAAACTTCAGTACGTATGGGAATCGTTACGGCATAGAGTTGATGTATCAGGATGCAGATAGTTTCACTGGATGGGATGAGATTGAGGGACAGCCGCGAGTACAGTTCAGTACTGATGAGATGTCTCTCAAGACATGGAATGTCAACGCTTACTATGTGTTCAACCATAGGAGGTTCTCATATTCTGCTGCGTTTACGCAGGGCTACATACAGCGGCAATCGGCAGGTAGTTTCCTGCTCGCTGTTTCTGGTCAAGGACAACGTGCGGAAATCTCAAACAGGGATACCAATCTCAAGGTTATAAACGTAGGTATAGGTGCGGGATATGGTTATAACTATGTGCCTGCTCGTTATTGGTTGCTTCATTTGTCAGCATTGCCTACGTTTATAGTATATAGCAACACCTCTTTGTCTGTAGATAACATGCGTATTCCGTTACATTATAATTTTCCAGAGGTGATACTGACAGGGCGTGGGGCTGTGGTACGTCAGTTGGGCAATATGTTTGTGGGAGCTACCATGACATTTTACTTTACAAACATCGGTGATGAGCATAGGCTGTCTATTCGCAATACCAAGTGGCTTACGCGTGTGATTGTGGGATACAGGTTTTGACAACCAATAGTTATTCTCGGAATATACTGGTTATGGGCAATCTTGTTTTTGTGATACTCTCTCCATGCTAAATTCGCATCCGCAGTACAGCTGGTTGTAGAAACCGTTTTCTTTCAGTAACTGGTTACGGCGCTCTTGCAGTCCGCCTTTGCGCCAGTTCTTATCCCAGAACGTCACACCATTAACCATAGAGGCAGCCCAGTTGCCTGCCTCATTAATTTGGTCAAGAGACTTCCACCTGCTGGATGCAAGCGTCGTGGTAAACTCATGTAGTCCTAATTCCTCACATTTCTTTGCACTACGGAGTAACCTGAGGCGAAAACACTCTAAACACCTGCTGCCACGTTCAGGTTGAGTGGCAGCATCCATTCCTTTCTCACTTAGCCTTGTTGTTACCTCTTTAAGCCACAAGTCATGGTCGTAGTCATCATCAATTATCCTCAGTCCTAATTGTTCTGCGTAACGTGTTATCTCGTTCTTGCGTATAAGATACTCCTCTAAGGGGTAGATGTTTGGATTGCAATAGAAAATAGTAGGACGCACGTCATTCTGTGTCATCCATTCGATAATGGCGCTTGAGCATGGAGCGCAACAGCTGTGTAAAAGTACCTCTTTCATAGATATAGTTTGCCAAAGGTACAAATTTTTTGAATATAATACAAATTTTTTTCATACCTTTGTATTATGATTAAGGAGCAGAATATAAGAGTGCTGCCGCAGGTGGCATATAATGAGGAGAATATAAAGGACTATATAGCCCGTGAAATAGGTATAGACAAAAGGACTATAACCCATGTCAGAGTACTGAAAAGGAGTATAGATGCGCGTCAGCGTCAGGTGTTTGTCAATTTGTCTGTCAGGCTGTATGTCAATGAGGAACCTCAGGATGAGGCATATAGCGTAACGGTATATCCTGATGTCAGCAAGTCTCCTCAGGTCGTGGTGGTAGGAGAGGGTCCCTGCGGACTATTTGCTGCGCTGAAACTGATAGAGAAGGGGCTGCGTCCTGTTGTGATAGAGCGTGGCAAGGATGTGAGGGAACGAAAGAAAGACCTTGCTTTGATAAAACAACAGCAGAGAGTGGATCCGGAGTCAAATTACTGTTTTGGCGAGGGAGGGGCAGGAGCGTATTCAGATGGAAAACTATATACGCGCAGCAAGAAACGTGGTTCTGTGGATCACATACTCAATGTGTTCTGCCAGTTTGGTGCTTCCTCTAACATTTTGAGCGATGCCCATCCTCATATAGGCACAGATAAGTTGCCAGTGGTTATAGAGAACATGCGTAAGCAGATAATACGTTGTGGTGGTGAAGTGCATTTCCAAACCAAGATGACGCGTCTGCTGATAAATAACGGCAGGTGTGAGGGCGTTGAGACAATTGGAAAAGATGGAGAACGGGAATACTATGGTCCTGTAATTCTTGCTACTGGTCACAGCGCAAGGGATGTTTATCAATACTTGGCTAAACATAAGATACAGATAGAACCTAAGGGGATAGCTGTTGGTGTAAGGTTGGAACATCCCTCGCAACTTATAGACCAAATACAGTATCATAACAGGCAGGGTAGGGGAAAGTACCTGCCAGCTGCAGAGTACTCTTTTGTTACTCAGGTAGATGGGAGAGGCGTTTACTCCTTCTGTATGTGCCCTGGAGGCTTTGTCATACCTGCTGCTACAGACAAAGAACAGATTGTTGTCAACGGTATGTCGCCAAGTAATCGCGGCGGTAAGTGGAGTAACTCCGGTATGGTGGTAGAGGTAAGGCCCGAAGATATCAAACTCTTTGACGAGGAAGAAGATGATGCCTTGAAGGTAATGCACTATCAGGAACAGTTAGAGCGTATGTGCTGGCAACAGGGCAATATGAAACAGACGGCGCCGGCTCAGCGCATGGGTGATTTTGTGAAGGGCAAGATAAGTTATGATTTGCCGCAGTCAAGTTATGCGCCAGGCCTGTTGTCGTCACCTTTGCATGGATGGATGCCGGCTGCAATTGCAGACAGATTGCGTAAGGGTTTTGAATATTTTGGCAAACAGCGACGTGGTTTCCTTACGAACGAGGCATTGATGATAGGCGTAGAGACACGTACGTCTTCTCCAGTCAGGATTACGAGGAATGCTGATACCCTGCAGCATGTGGAGGTCAGAGGTCTGTTTCCTGCTGGTGAGGGAGCCGGATATGCAGGAGGCATAGTATCTGCAGGAGTTGATGGAGAGAGAGCCGCAGAGATGGTTGCGGAATACCTTGGCACACCTTTTGCATAAGTCAAGAGACGAAAACACCTTCTTCCTGATATGGATGGTGTTGGCGATTAAATGACAAAACGACTAAATAACTCAATAAAAGAAATGGCAAAAGGAAATATTGGGGTTACTACCGAGAACATCTTCCCCGTCATCAAAAAGTTTCTCTATTCAGATCATGAGATATTCCTGCGTGAGATGGTCAGCAATGCCGTTGATGCTACGCAGAAACTCAAGACTCTTGCCGAGAAGGGTGACTTCAAGGGCGAGATAGGCGATACGAGCGTGCGCATAAACCTTGATAAGGAGGCTGGCACACTGACTATCTCTGACCATGGCATAGGAATGACCGAAGAGGAGATTGACCGCTACATCAACCAGATAGCTTTCTCTGGCGTTACAGACTTCCTTGAGAAATATAAGGACAATGCCAATGCTATCATTGGTCACTTCGGACTTGGTTTCTACTCTGCCTTCATGGTGGCAGACAAGGTTGACATCATCACGAAGTCTTACAAGGATGGTGCACAGGCAGTGAAATGGTCATGCGACGGCAGTCCTGAATATGAGATAGAGAATACTGAGAAGGCTGAGCGTGGCTCTGACATCGTGCTCCACATCAGCGATGACTGCAAGGAGTTCCTTGAGAAGGAGAAGATTACCAGTCTGCTCAACAAATACTGTAAGTTCATGCCGGTAAACATCGTGTTCGGCAAGAAGCAGGAGTGGTCTAAGGAACAGAGCAAGATGGTTGATACCGAGGAGGACAACATTATTAATAATGTAGAGCCTCTGTGGACAAAGACACCGTCAAGTCTGAAGGATGAGGACTACAAGTCTTTCTATCGTACACTGTACCCAATGCAGGACGAGCCTCTCTTCTGGATTCACCTGAACGTTGACTTCCCATTCCACCTTACAGGTGTGCTTTACTTCCCACGCATACAGTCTAACATCGACCTGCAGCGCAACAAGATACAGCTGTATTGCAACCAGGTGTTCGTGACCGACCAGGTAGAGGGCATCGTGCCGGACTTCCTTACTTTGCTCCATGGTGTCATAGATTCACCAGACATTCCGCTTAACGTAAGCCGTTCTTACCTGCAGAGCGATCAGAACGTGAAGAAGATTGCCACATACATCACCAAGAAGGTTGCAGACCGCCTTAGTGGCATCTTCAAAACTGACCGCAAGGACTATGAGGAGAAGTGGGACGACCTCAAGGTGTTCATCAATTACGGTATGCTGACCGACGAGTCTTTCTATGATCGTGCCAAGGACTTCGCTCTGTTCAAGGATACTGAGGGCAAGTATTTCACATACGAGGAGTACAAGACTCTCATCAAGGATCAGCAGACTGACAAGGACGGTACGTTGGTTTACCTCTATGCCAACGACAAGGACGAGCAATATACATACATCGAGGCTGCCAAGGCTAAGGGCTACTCAGTATTGATGTTCGACGGACAACTTGACACTCCTACCGTGGGACTCTTCGAGCAGAAGTTTGAGAAATCACGTTTCACTCGCGTGGACGGCGATATAATAGACCGCCTCATCCAGAAGGAGGATGTGAAGAAGGTGGAGATGTCAGAAGAAGAGACTGCCAATCTGTCAGCGGTATTCTCTTCACAGATGCCTCAGATGGACAAGGTACACTTCAACGTAGAGGTACAGGCTCTTGGCGCTGATGCCACACCGGCAGTCGTCACCCAGAGCGAGTATATGCGTCGTATGAAGGATATGTCAAAGTATCAGAGTGGCATGGCATTCTATGGTCAGATGCCTGACACCTATACTCTCGTACTTAACAGCGACAACGATATAGTAAAGAAGATTCTTGCTGACACCACTTCTGCCACTGAGGCTGACATCAAGCCAATCATGGCTGAGATACGTAGTCTGAAGGCTCAGGAGCAGGTGCTCGAGAATGAGAAGAAAGACAAGAAACCTGAGGAGGTGACCGACGACGAGAAGAAGCAGTTGGAGGACACTCGCAAGAAGCTTTCAGAGCAGGAGGCTAAGAAGGATGGAGTGATTACTTCTTTCGCTGCCAAGAACGACACAGTCCATCAGCTTATTGACCTTGCCCTGCTGCAGAACGGAATGTTGAAAGGCGCAGCCCTCGACAAGTTCCTCAAGCGCAGCGTTGACTTGCTGAAATAAGAGACCTGCCCCAGCCCTCTATGCGAGGGAGGGAGAAGCGGTCGAAAAACTTTAGTTGTATAACCGAGAGAAAAATTCCCTCCCTCACAGGGAGGGTTAGGGAGGGTATATGAAGAAATTATTCCTCATAATAACATTGATGTGGTGTTGCGTATATCTTCATGCGCAACGCCACATTGTGTTTTCTCCCGACATAGCCTCACTGCAGGTTGTGGCAGGTACACGCTGGCAGGAACTGCCTGTCATCAGACTTAATGGCAACGAGCCCATAAACATCAGTTTCGACGAACTGTCGCACGACTATCGCCGACTGACATACCGCATAATCCATCTTGAGGCAGACTTCACTGAGTCCGCCGACCTTTTCGCCAGCGACTACATAGAAGGTTTTCAGGAGGGACAGACCATAGACAATACGGAGCAGTCTATCAACACTGTACAGCTATACACCCACTACTCCCTGCAGATACCTAACCGCGAATGTAGGTTGAAGATGAGCGGCAACTACCGCGTGGATATCATTGATGATAACGAGCCGTCAGACATCCTTGCGAGTGCCTTCTTCATGGTAACGGAGGATATGGCCAATGTCGGACTATCATACTCTCCTAATACAGACATAGATTTTAGGAAGAATCATCAGCAGGTGGAGCTGAAGGTTGACTATTCCAAGCTCCGCGCCATCGATCCACGCAGTCAGGTTAAGGGATATGTGTTGCAGAATAATCGTTGGGACAATGCCGTGTCCCTGCCACAGGCAACACGCATCAACCAGCAGTACCTTGAATGGACTCACTGCCGTCCTCTGATTTTCGAGGCCGGCAACGAGTATCATAAGTTTGAGATACTTGACGTGCACCTCAACTCCATGAACGTGGAGAATAACTACTGGGATGGTGAGGAGTGGCACACCCAGCTGTGGCCAGACTACGACCGCCGTGCCTACGTCTATGACGAGACGCCGAAGGGTGCTTTCTTTCTCAGAAACTCAGACAACTACGAGAGCAGCGTAACGTCAGAGTATGTCAACGTACACTTTCTTCTCAAGACCGCACAGCTGCCTTACCCCTTGTATGTCAGTGGCATGTGGACCACCGACCATGACAAGGACACCTACCTTATGGAGTATGATGTCGAGAACAAGCAATATGAAGCCGTCATCCCTTTGAAGTATGGTTATTACTCTTACCATTATGTCATGCTTGATGCCAATGGCGCACCAGTAAATCCACCGTCAGAAGGCTCGTTCTACGAAACCCGAAACACATACACCGCCTTCATCTACTACCGTGGCAATGCTGACCGAGCAGACCGCCTCGTGGGCGTAAGCAGGTGAGCAAAAAGCGACAACCTTTTTCAGTTGAGGTCAACCTGTCACCTTTCCTATGGTTGAAGACACTATAAATCATCGAAAATACGCTTTTCAAATCTTGGAAAAATGTTATTTTTATACCATTATTGACTTGGAAAAGTGTAAGAAAACTGAAATATATACATTGGAAAAGTGTATTCTTATGTGTTCTGTCAAGAGAATGTCCAAACAAAGGGGAGAGTTATTTACTATCCCATCTACATGATAAGCTTTTTCGAACAAATTCAGGCAGAAGAGAAAGTATATAAGTTTGATCTTACAGGGCTTTAAGGCATAATAGCCATATTGTGCAATAAAATAATATAATCCGTGCAACATCAAGAGTGGTATATAGAACGTGAACGGCTACTTGGGCGTAAGCAGGTGAGCATTTCTGCATAGAAAATACGTTTTTGGTCCGAATTTTGGGAAGTTTCTATTGATTTTTGGTCCGAATTTTGGGAGGTTTCTATTAATTTTTGGTCCGAATTTTGGGAACTTTTCGTTAATTTTTGGTCCGAATTTTGGGAAATATTTATAGCTAAGCACTCAGATAGCAACCACATTATTTGAGGCAACAATATAAACAATAACGGCTGAAGATTTATTTCTTCAGCCGTTTATTGTTTTATGTGCTTTTGTGTAAAACTGTTGCTGTTTATACGCTGTTTACCTGTTACTTCACCACGAATTTCCTGCCGTTGCGGATGTATATGCCTTTTCTCAGCTGTGACGTGGTTGCTTTCTTGCCCACCAACTGACCGCCTACTGTGTAGATGGTGCCATCGCGACGCTCGTCATCGGCAGTCACGGTCTCTACGCCTGTTTGGTCTAACACCGTCAATGTGCTCTTGATGTTGTCAGCCTCGTATGACTTGCTGATGTCAGTCTCTGTCATGATGGCGTTCTTCACTACTACGTCATATTCGCCGTTTGCCACGTTGTCGGCAATGTTGACCGTAAGCGTTGCTACCTCGCCGTCACCTCCCGCAAAGCTCTCGTCGTTCATTGAGCTGCAAAGGAAGCGCACCGCACCGTCACTCACTTTGTTCACCATCAGCGTGTGGGCATCACCGGCGGCAAGCCTGTCTGATGACAGAGAAGCCTTGGCATTGTTCGCTATTGTCACGTCCTCCGGCAGATACAAGTCAAACTGAAAGCCGCGTATGTCGCTGGCGTTTCTCATACGAACTGACAGCTCTACCTGAGAGTCCTTGCTGCCGCTGACATTCTCCACGTATATCACGTTCTCCGCGTCACTCTCGTCGGTCACGGGCATTGCCATGCCCTTGCTCATGGCAGCCTTTGCGTTGTTGCTTGTGCCACCGTATATAGAGCCTGTTGTTATGATGTTGGCTATACCGACGTAATCCCTTACGTCAACTGTGCCGTTCACGTCCACGTCGCTTGCCTCTACGTCAAACGCCTCCGGGGTTTCGCCCATAATATAGCTTGCCACGCCAGAATAATCTATCTCGTTGACCACGTCATCATAATTGCTATCGGACAACATACAAATATAAAAATCTTTCCAATATTGTGCGGCTTCGTATTTGGCTTTGCTACCATAAGGTACATATATTATAGTAGAACCAGGTAAGTCATTATATATCAATACAGGTGGTTCTTCTCGCATAACTTTCATCGATGCCAGATTGCTGCAGCCCCTGAACGCACCCTCGCCTATGCTTGTCACGCTGTTTCCGATGGTCACCGAGGTCGGTTCGTGTATTTGTAAATCGCTTTATATCAATAGTTTATGCGATAAACGGTGGAAAAGTGATTACGTAGAATCTATAGATTTGAGAAAAGACTATTATTTAACGTTTTTAACTTTTTTGAACCACAAATAGCATACAAGTGTGCAATAAATTGATTGGGGCATAGCATTTTTACTTAGTGTCATCTTTTCTGGCATTGTTGTCCCTAATGTAAAAAGCGACACATTATTTATCAAAGAATGCCATCTATACAACAAGAAAAACGCTATAATTTGCCAATGAAACTTAATTTCAACTCTTAAAGTATTGTGGTATGAAAGAATTTTTGTATCTTTGCGGTCGGAAATATTTGTTATCATTCCGACCATAATTTATATAAAAAATCAATGGAGAATGCAGTAGTACAGCAGATTAGAAAAAGGATTACTCGCAGTAAGTTCGGCGAGATATTCTTTGTTTCTTCTTTTCCCCAATATGATGTCGAGTACGTCACCAAACTGCTCGCCATCTTTGAGAAAGAAGGATTGGTTACGCGTATAGCCAAAGGAGTGTATGTCAAGGCACGTAAGACACGTTTTGGCATCCTTTACCCTTCGGCTTACGAATTAGTGAAAGAAATTGCTAAACGAGATAAGGCAAAAGTTATACCAACTGGAGCCACAGCCGCTAATCGCTTAGGATTCTCA
>OCTW011613819.1_pt1 | contig 18339 bp, 36 predicted proteins | sample 1539671 | NCBI WGS metagenome assembly OCTW01 (sample SAMN02144230, study PRJEB22623) | gut metagenome | biome: sheep rumen | host: Ovis aries | place: New Zealand
GGTCGTTATGGAATGGGCAGAGTCCCGTCAGGTTGTGTCCGCTGAGTTTAGGCTTCTTGATGTATGCCCAGTACTCGGCTTTGTAGTCGACAATACTGTCGATGTTTACCTCTGCCATGCTCATGTCCTCACTTCCCTGCCGGATTCAGTCCCTGGAACTTTTCTGCGTCCTCCAGATACTCCTCCATATATTCTTCGGCTTCCTGCCTCGTCATTCGGATCACGTGCGGCTGCATCGCCAGCGCGTTCACTGCGTACTCGATGTCCGAGCGCATCCCTTCGGACATGTAACCGTTCACCACAAACACGTGGATCTCATCGCAGCTCTTCATCAGCTCATGTCCTGCCGCGATGCCGTACTCCCTCTCGTAGCCTCCTCCGTCATCGCGCAGGAACTGCGTGAAGTAGAGGTGCGGAGCGATGGGCATACACCCGTTCGTGAATGCCTCGTAGCATGCCGCCCTCGCAAAGCGGACGCTCCACTCCGGATCTATCGCAAAGGGAGAACAGATGAACACTTTCACCGCCTTCGCAGGGCTGCGGTTTATGACCGAGCCTTTTTCGCAGAGGCCCATGTATACCCAGGCATCATCCTGACTGAGCCTTGTGAATGTTTCGAAGAGAAGCGTCTTCCCGAGGGCGTCTGAAGAGTAAGGGGCCTGCAGCATATTGACGCCGTAGTCCACGTCCCATGGATCCATCCCGGTGATCGTTTTGATGATCTGGGAGTCCGCCGTATCTCCGACCTCTATTCTCAGATCTGCACGGCACCTCACGCCCTCCTCTGGAAATGTTTTTCTTGCCATGTTCTCCTCCTTAGTTGAACGGCAGCTCCTGCTGATCTCCTTCCGGGATGTTCATGAAGCCGTCCGGCCCTGTTGCCGGAGCAGCCGCAGCTGCAGCCTGGGCCTGCGTGTTATCGTCTGCTGTGTAGTAATCGTCCGCCGTGATCGTGACGCTCTTATAGGATGCCTTGATCTCTTCGCGCATCTTCTTGGCCATCTGTGCCTGCTCCGGAGTCAGATCGCCGACCTTCTTGATGGAGATCTTCGCGTAGTCCTGGCCTCCCTTGCTGACGGCCCCTGTCAGCGTGAAGGAGAGGATCGACCTGGTATAAGCCACGCCGTTCGACATGATGCGCTTGAGCTGCGTCCTCACGTCCCGGAGGGAGGTGGGAGGAACGACCAGCATGTACAGGTTCGGCTTCCCGGAGAGCATCAGGTAGATGCGTCTCATGTTCTTGCATTCCTTGCGGACGATGCCGGATCCGTCATCCTTGAACTGATTGTAAGGGCAGCGGTCGCACTCGGTGACCGCTCCGGTCTCCGTGTCGAGGCCCGTCTTCGCATCCCATGAGGAGCAGACCGGGACCCGGCTCTCGCCTCCGAAGTCACCGACCCATCTGGCGTTCATATTGTGCGTGAAAACCATCACGCCGATCAGCTCCTTCTCCTGATCCGGATCGTCCGGATCATCGCCTTCGACCGTGAAGGACTTCACCTTCCCGGAAGGCATCTTGATTGCCCGGTACTCGATGCCGCCGTCTCCCAGATCGGCCATCTCGTCCTCAAGCTCTGCCCTGGTCTCCTCATCCATGCCGGAGTACATCGACACCAGATCGAACGTTCCCTGGACTGCCACTTCATTCTTTGCCATGGTTTATTCCTCGCTTTCTTCCTGCTGTCCGACTTCCTCGAAGCCGTCACCTTCCTGCGCCTCCAGATACTCCTCCATCGGAGTCTTGATGGATGCCGTCATCTGATACAGTTCATCGCTGATCCTCTTGGCCTGCGCTGCCATGCGGACCGCTGCCACGATCAGCTTGTGGAGAGAGCCGTCAATGCTGGCCACTGCGTCCACGGCCTTGAAGTCATCGACCGGGAGGATCTTAAGGTATGCAGCCATGTCATCCTTCAGACCTTTCAGCGCGGCATTGACGTTCACGTACTGCTCCGCCAGCAGGCCGTAGCCCTCGTGCCTGTTCTTTACCACGTTTCCTTCCTGGGCGTTCATCAGGACGCGGTAGGCGAACGAGACCAGCACCTCGATGTTCTCATCCATGTCCCTCTCCCAGTCGAGCCGCAGATCCAGCTCCGTCTGTTCGTACTTCATGCTTTATCCCTCCTTCATGGTTTTCAGTTTTTCCAGTGCCTTCTTGCTTGCCTTCACCCTGCCGACCTTCGACTCGTCATAAGAGGAGATGATAGCCTGCAGGTCTTCCGGGACCTCGTCCTCCGGAGTCTTGCCCAGGTACTCGGTGATCGCGGAGTTGAAGGACTGCGCGTTCACGGTCTCTCGGATCAGGAAGTCGAAGCCATTCTCGCGGAGCACATCGAAGCGGTCGAAGCCTGCCGCCGTGGCCTTCTCCTCGCCGACCAGTGAATACTTGGTTTTGACCTGCGGAGTGTATGTGAAAGCCCCGTAGCCTTCCGTGAAGATCGTCACGCTCGGCATGTCCTGATCGATCATCTCATCGATGATCTTCTCCTGGACCTCTCGCAGGGCCTGGTTGTTTGCTTTGGTCTGTTCTTCCAGTTCTTCCTTCCTCGCCCGGAGCCGCTCGAACTCCGCAGCCAGGTCATTCAGTACATTGCTCATTCAGATCCTCCTTCTCGGCTCTCGTGATGTCATCGATGTTCCTCTGAAGGTAGAGGATGGTATCCTGCGCTTCCTTCAGCTTCTTCCTGAGATCGCTGATCATGTCAGCCTGCTGCGTGTTCGCCGTATCATTGGTCTTCAGCTTCTTTTCCAGCTCCTCGATCTGTTTTCTCAGGTTGTCAATGATCACCTTCAGATCGTAGTTCTCAGCTTTCAGTGTATCGTTCGCAGCCTTGACCTCTCTGATTTCCTGCTCGCGCTTGTACTTGTCATCGTTGGCGATGCTGATGTCTTTGTCCTTCGTGGCGATGCCGGAGACCAGCTCCCGGTATTCCGAAAGAGTGATCGTGACCGTCAGTTCCTGCGAGGCCACGTAATTATGAAGATCTCCGCCGTTGTATTTATTGGCATCCATCTTCCGGTCGAGAACCAGATCCGCTTCGACCTTGTTCGTCAGTTCTGCCATGGGTAGTTCCTCCTTTATTTGAAATAGTCCTTCCAGTTATCAACGATGGTTTTCGCCATGTCCTCTTTCTTCCGCAGGGCCTTGGTAATCATCTCGTCCACCGTCTTCTCGACCACCAGGTCGATGTAGGTGCAGGTGTTCCGCTGCCCGATCCTGTGGATCCGGGAGAGGCTCTGCTCGTAGGTTGCATAATTATAAGTTTTCGAGTAATAAACGCATGTGTCTGCCGCCGTCAGCGTGATGCCGGTTCCGGCAGTGTCAATCTGCCCGATGAAGAGCACCGTGTCCGGATCCTCCTGGAACTGCTTCACGATGCCTCCGCGATCCTCCTTCTTGATGGCTCCGTAGATGGCCACGGCCTTCTTGGATCTCGGCAGCACCTTCTTCGCCAGATCGATGATGGCCTTGACCTCCGGAATGAAGGACGCGAACACCACCAGCTTCTTGCCGCCATCGATCACGTAGTCCTCGATGATGTCCTTCAGCGCATCCAGCTTCGAGGTTGAGACCTGCTCCGGCCTGTCCGGATCTCCGCCGTCCCTCACCAGGAAGCCGCCTGTGATCTGCCGCATCCGCAGGAGCTTCGTCAGCACAGTGGTGGCCGTGATGGATCCGCCGTCCAGCAGCTCCGCGTAGGAGCTGCGCCGGACCTGATCGTACAGGTCTCGCTCCTTTGGGGTCATCTCGATGGATCTCGTCTCGAAGGTCTGCTCCGGCAGGTCGATGGCCTCTGCCTTGGTCACCCGGAACGCGATGCTGTGCTCCTTCTGGATCAGCTCATCCTGCAGCTCGTGCCGGATCCCGAGGATCTGCTTGTTCCCGTAGCCGCCCTTGATGGCGTAGCGGCCCACGAAGGCGTAGTACTTATCGCCGAACACAGTCCGGTCGAGGAAGCGGTACTGGCTCCAGATGTCCACGAACTGGTTCTGAACGGGAGTGCCGGAGAGGATCAGCTTGTACCTCGCCTTGTCTCCCAGGGCATGCATCGCCTCGGACTGCTGCGCGTTGTGGGTCTTGATCCGCTGGCTCTCATCGCAGATGATCATGTCGGCATCGTACTGCTCCAGCGCATCGAAGATCCCCTCGCGCCATGTGGACTCGTAATTGATCACGGCCACCCGGCACTTCTTGAAGCGGTACCGCTCCAGATCGCCCAGGGCCTTCAGCCGTTGCCTCTTATCTCCCAGGAGCGTCCGGCATGTGACCGGGAACGCCGCGTACTCATCCAGTTCCTTCGGCCAGACCGCCACCACCGATGTGGGAGCAATCACGAGGACCCTCTCGACCACCTTCTTCTCCCAGAGCGCACCCATGATGGCGATGGCCGTCAGGGTTTTGCCTAACCGCAGCCCATCTCGAACAAAAGACCGAAGCCTTTATGTACTGTCTGTGGACTGTCCATTTTCATCACCTTCTTTCCTTGACGGCTCCTTCTGGCCGTCCTCGAACACGGAGAAGTCACCCATGGCATCGTAGGGACAGTTCTGTCTGTATTCCATTGCTTCTTCCCGTGTCATCATCAGTTATCTCCATCTTTTCTCTTCCATGGATCTGCTGACCTCTGACAAGGCCCAGCCGATCACGATCCCCAGAAACGCCACCAGCGCACCGATCAACCACTCAGGCATCCGTCTTTCCTCCTTCCTGATGAATGATTGCCGGGAGCGTGAACTGCTCCGAGCACATATAATCTCTGAAACGCTGCGAGTGGTAGGTGACCTTCTTCAGCTGTTTCCCTGAGACTCCATACTTCGGATTGAATCCGAAGATGTTGACGTAAGTGAGCAGGTCGGCCCTCTCGGCCTCCATGGCCTTGGCCACCTCGAACAGTGCCATCACGTCATCGATTGCCCGGTGCGTGTTCTGGACTCTGTCCTGCAGGTTGTAGGAGATGATCGCGCTCTCCAGCTTGTGAGGATATGCCCTGCGGTCCTTGTACACGGTCAGCGTGTCCAGGTAGTCGCATTCCATGAAGTGGTTCAGCCACTCCGGATGCTCTTTCATGTGCCGCATGAACATGAAGGCCGTGAAGTTCAGATCGAACTGAGCGTTGTGCGCGATCAGGAGTGTGTGCGATGCCCAGCTGGGTTTCAGCATGCTGTCGAACACCCTGGCGGCTTCCTCGTCCGTCACTCCGGTCAGGAGCATCAGATCCGTGATGCCTGTAAGGTTTACGATCTTGTCCGGTACCGAGCGGCCCTCCGGCAGCTGCACAAGCAGATCTTCCTGGCGGCAGTTTCCGTCCTTGTCGACCTGGATCGCGGCCAGTTCTATGATGCGGTCGGCCTTGTCGGCATCGAAGCCCGTGGTCTCTACATCAAAAAAGACCAAGTTGTCATACCTTGCATTCGGAGGGAAGTGCTCGAACAGTCCCTCCGCGAATAAATCTTTAAGTGCTCCCAGATCCATCGGTAGTTTCTCCTTTCTTCTTGTTTAGGATATAGTTGACGGTTGCCGCCGCCGCGATCAGCAGCCCTTTCCTGGCCATCCAGATAATTGATTCAGCCTGATCATCCGTCAGCACCTTGTTCATGTTCATTCGGACCACCGCATCCGTGAAGCACATGTTGAGGAAGTACTCCGCATTCTGCTGCGCGTCCATCGGCTTATCGCTCGGCCACTCAGTGAAGTCCATGAAGCTGTTCCCGTATGTCTCGGACTCAATGTCGAAGCTCCGGTCTTTTCCTGCGATGCGAAGCGGACTGTCTTCCGGCATCCCCTCAAAGAAACGCAGCACCTTACTGATCTCGCTCCGCTCTTTCTCCGGGATCGGATCCCTGATCTGAACAATGGTGTCGGGGAATAAAACCTTTGAATCCACAATCGTCATGTATACGCCTTCTTTCACCTTATCCATCGGTATCCATCCTCCTTCTTGTGATTCCGAATTGCTGAATATCCAGGAGCATGTCCTCCGTCCGGTATTCCTCGCCGTATCGCTCCTTCTTACCCATCAGGTAAGTAAGAAGAGAGAAGCGGCTGACGGAATCCGGATCCTGCCGGTCCTCGTAAACAGGGCAGCGGTCGATCGCCGCGGTCACGGCCTGCAGCGTTTCCGTCTGTGCTTCCTGCGCGGCGAGGTGCATGTAGTCCTTCTCCCAGAGGGAAAACGGATACTGATCCGAGTTTCCAAGAGCATGCGCAATGTCGCGCTTGTAGACCAGGCCTCCCGGATGCTTTGCCGCCCACAGTCCCGTGAACAGCTGCGGCTTCTTCGGCTCCCGTCCATACGGACCCTTGATGAAGTCCATCAGTTTGCCCCAGATCCACTCGGCCCGTTCATCCATGGCCTTGACCTCTCCAGCGCACCACTCTTTTACTTCCGGGTTTTCTGTCCTCATGTACTCCACTCGCTCGTTTGCCTTGTGATCGAGCGCATCAACCAGGAGCCGCAGGAGCTTTTCCGGTGTCGCGTCCTCATAAACTTCTTTGAAATCTTCAAGAGTCATATCGTCTTCCTTCCTCGCCGCCGAGCGACTCTTGCTCAATGACATATCCGTTCACCAGCTTGTGCATGCAGTCGAACGGAGTCTTTGCTGCCGTCTCTCCTTCGTGATACCAGACGAATGCTCCGTCCTCGGTGATCCGCTTGATCTTGCCGATCTCGAAGCGGTCTCCGTTCTGGTAGACGATCAGCTCGCCCGGCTTCCAGTCCTTTGAATTGCTCATGCTCTTTTCCCCATTTCCGCGTCCATCTTGGCACTTTCCAGTTTCGACTTGCATCTTGAAACTATCTGCTTGACATATTCATCCCCAGGGTATTCTTTCTCGAATTCATCGAGCTTCCTGACATAAAGTGAAAGCGTCCTCCGGAGCTTGTCCGATTCCCTCTCGGCTTCCCTGATCTGCTGCCATGAATGAATAAACCCTTCAAGGTTTGCTATATCAGCGTCACAGGCTTCCATTTTGTTGTAGTAACGCTGGTATCCTGTATCAGAGTAGTTTCCGTATGCCTCGTCTCTTTCTTTTGCGATATCATCAAGAGCCTTTTGAAGAATCGCCTTCGCCCTCTCTATCGCCTTTTCGGCTTTTCTCATTTCTTCTCCTCCACTTCGTAATGCAAGCCAGGCAGGTCCTTGATCTCATGCATGGCCAGAATGCCGCGCAGCATTTTCTTCCTGCCGCTCTTCACGACATAGAGCATTCCGCGCTCTCCAGTTTCATCATTTACCAGGAAAACGTCCGTCCCAGGTGGCAGCTTTTTCACTTTCTCAGCCTTCAAGATCTTCATATGTAACCTCCTTTGGAATGAGCCTCATCGGACACCACTTCGGCCTGCGCTGGCCTCTCCGAAGGTGGATCGGCTTCCCGTCTTCCCTCATGCAGTACGCTTCATCGCTGTGAGGATTGACGTCCAGGTGAGGACATGCGGAGCAGGACTGCGGTACCCTTGTTTCAAACGGAACAAGTCCCATGCCGAACATCATCCTTTGCCCTCCATCTTCATTTCTCTTTTTGCTTTCGCCAGCAGCCACTTCTCGATACACTTCACGCAGTCTTCGTCCATGATTGCGTATGGATCGACCCTTCTGCACTTGCTGATATCGTCATATCTGCAGAGGCCAGCGGCTTGCATCACGACCGCCGCGATCCGAACTGCTTTCCGGTCCACCGTCATCTGATCAGCCATCCGCTTCGCCTCCGATCTTGAAGCCCAGGTGCATCAGCCGCTCCTTGTCGTAGGCAAGGATCTGTCCCTTCGCCACGTAGATGCACGGAACGATCATGTCCGCGAACTGACCGAGGCCGTTCGCCAGGAACGCCGCCCGGACCCGTTCTTCCTCTGAAGGGTTGACGATGATCGTGTCGATGTTGTGAGTCATCTCCATCATCATTTCTTTTTCCCCTTTCCCTGTTTGTACCAGTCTCTCGGCTTCCTCTTCAGAACCGTGTCCCAGCCGACCTTCTTTCCGCAGCAGTGGCAGTAGCTGTGCCACTCGCTGATCCGCCTGTGGCAGGCAGGGCAGAGCCAGACGCCGTCCTGCTTGATCGGCTTCTCATCCTGCCTGTGGAAGATGATCATCTCTTTCAGCATCTTCGCCTGCCCGGCATAGTCGTACTCGATGTCCTGGTGCTTATCCCAGGAGGCCAGGGCCTGTATGGACATCTGAAGGGCCGCGAACAGCATCCGGTCGTTCTGGATCTCCGGTTTTTTCAGAGCTTCCTCGATCACTTCTCTTGCACTGTCGGTTGTCATTCATACACCTCCTCCGGCTCCGCCAGTCCGAAGACCAGCAGGGCCATGTTTGCGGCTCTCGTCTGGTGCGCATACAGGTCCTTGGTGACCGGGTACTTCACCAGCGGCTTCAGCTTGTCTGCAGGAAGGATCCGTTCATAGTCCACGGCCTGCTGCACCGCGATCAGCCGCCTGCGCTCCGCCTCGATGGGAACCGGTAGCGGAACGAGAGCGGAGAGCCTGTTGAGCAGCTCTCCGCTGACCGCCGCCGACCACATAGCATTCTTCCGGCTCCATTTCATCAGGCCCCAGGACTTAATTCTGGCGTTCTGCGTCTGGTCCGCCTCGATGATGTAGATCCAGCCGCCGTCCATTTTCATCCTCATCAGTCTCCGGCCTCCTCGATCTGCTTCTGGTAATCCAGCGCAGCCTGATACTCCTGCTGCGCCCAGTACCGTTCCTCCTGCAGGTAGGCTTCCCGTTCTGCGAGGTACTGATCGTACTGATCAGCCGGGATCAGGTGGTCGGATCCTATCGCCGGGATCATCTCCTGGTGTTCCTGCTGCCACTCTATGGCCTGCTGGTGCTTGTACTCCGCCTCCGGATCCGGAGCGAAGAAGAGCATCCATGCGAGAAAAGCTCCGAAGGCCAGCCCCATCACGACCGTTGCGACCGTTTCCTTTGTGGCCTCCTTCCGCTTCTTCCTGCGTTCAAGCTCCCTGGCGCGTTTGCGGAACTGCCGCTCCTGTTCGATCCTTGTCCTGCGTCTTTCTTCCCTGTTTCTGGGAGGTTGCCATCCTTCTGCAGACGGCCTCTGTAAAGCGTCTCTGGTAACCATCACTCAGTTCTAACCTCACTTTCACTTTCTGCATCCTTCCCTGCGGTCCACCGCGTCTTCCTGCTTCCCATCCTTCCGAACGAAGGCCTGCAGCTGTGCGCTCCATGCGTACTGCTTCGGATCCTTCCCTTCATTCACCAGCTGGATCTTCTGATCCCTGGTCAGCTTCTTCACCTGCTTCATCCCGTCCACCTCCCTTCCTGATTGTTGATAACCTAGTGGATAACTCAGTGGAAAGCCTGTTCACTACCTTCCGCAGTCAAGCTCTACTTGCCCTCTAGGCTTCTTGGGTCCGGGAGTTTTGAGAGAGCTTTTCCGGCAGGTGCCAGAAGCTCTCTCAGGCAATCTCTTGCCCCCTGAGTATCCTTTGGGGTAGCCGTCTTTGCTCTGCCCAGTCGAGCGCGATCCCTGCGGATCGCCACCAGAAGTTTCGCCTCCGTGAGTCCAGGCTTTTCCGGTGTTCTCTCACCTCACGCTTTTTCGCCTCCGAGCCGAGCTTGTTTTACTTCGGTTTGCGCTCTCCACCCGAATGTCGACAGCTCGCGGACTGGGACGCTCGCCGCCGAGCGGACTTTATGGCAGCGGCTCCGCCAGACCTGACAGTTTTTAGGGAGGTGTCATGCTTCCTCCTGGTGCGTATTCAGTTTTTTGATCACTTCCTGGTTGCCAGCTTCGCCGCGTCCAGGCCGTTCATGAAGCCGATGGTAAGGAGCCGACCGATGGGCAGCTCGCCCTTCGGGAGCTTCTTCAGCTGGTCGAGGAACTGTCTCGCGTCCTCGATCTGATCTTCGGTGTACTCTTCGCGCTTCTTCTCTTTCAGATCTTCCATGCCGATCTCTCCTTTCTGGTTTTTTGGTTGAACATCTGGTTCACAACCAAATTAGCATAAGCAAAAACGGTTGTCAACCACTTTTGCCTTTTATTTTTGGTTGACAACCAGTTTCGTTTTTGGCATTATAAGGGAGAAGGAGGTGAGAAAATGAAAGACAGACTCAGAGAGCTTCGTGAATACTTGAATCTTTCGAGGGTATCTTTCGGAGAAAAAATCGGAGTCAGCGGAGACGTGATCAATAACCTGGAACGCGGTCGCGTGGAAATGAAAGAGCTGACCTTCAACCTGATCGTAAAGACCTACAATGTTTCCCCGGAATGGCTGCGCTCCGGCATTGGAGAAATGTTCCGGCCCCAGAACGACACCCTCGATTCACTCGCCGAAGAGTACGGCCTTTCCGAAACGGATCGGATCCTGGTCGAACGTTTTCTGAAGCTGGACAAGGCGCAGCGCGATGCGGTCACTGCTTACATCAAAGATGTGGCGGATGCGCTGGCAGCCAGGGAAGCCGAAGAGGAAATGACCACGGAAGCGGCAGAAGCCGCTTATCGGGAAGCCTTAGGTATTGCGCCGCCCACGGAATCTACTGCATCGAATACCACCGCAGACACAAAAAGAAACGCAGGTGAGGCCGGGTGATCATGCTTCCCTGCTTTCCCATAAATAAAAAACACAAGGAGGAATCGCGCTATGAAGTGCCCGAAATGCAAGAGCGAGAATGTCACCGTTGAACTTGTACAGACTGGTGGGAAAACGAAGAAGACCGGAGTCGGCCTTGGAGGCCATCTGAACAACATGGCCAGGGCATCTGCCGCCGTTGCCACGCTCGGAGCCTCGAACCTGATCTGGAAGAAGGCAAAAGGCGAAGAGAAGACGAAGTTCAAAAACCAGACCATGTGCATCTGCCAGGACTGTGGCCACACCTGGAAGAAATAAGAAAGTGGCGCACCGGGAGGGATCCTGGTGCGCCTGTTTTCGTGGGAGGATGGTTTGAATGAGATTTGCTACCTACGGACGAAAGTCCGTTTATTCAGATAAGTCTGACTCCGTGGATAACCAGGAGCGGATGTGCCGGGAGTATGCTGATCTGAAGTTCTCCGGCCAGATCGAGAGCTTCGAGGTGTACCAGGACGAAGGCTTCACTGGAGCGAACACGGACCGCCCCGGCCTGGAGCGGCTGCTCCGGGATGTGAAGGACGGTCTGGTGGACGCTCTGATCGTGTACCAGCTCGACCGGATCAGCAGGGACGTGAGGGACTTCTCGAACATCTACGCCCTGCTGGAAGAAAAGCGCGTCATGTTCGTCTCGATCAAGGAGAACATCGACACGGCCACGCCCATCGGGAAGGCCATGATGTACGTCACCATGGTCTTCGCCCAGATGGAGCGCGAGACCATCGCGGCCAGGGTTACCGACAACATGATCGGCCTTGCGAAGAAGGGATACTGGACCGGAGGAAATCCTCCGTATGGGTACGTCCGAAAAAGGATCCTGGTAGACGGGAAGAAGCACGTCACCATCGAACCGGATCCGGATGCCGCGAGGTACGTGGAGTCGATCTTCGATACGTTCCTCGAAAACGGATATTCCCTGCAGGGCATGGAGACGGCATTCAAACGGCAGGGCATCCGGACCTTGACGGGAGCCTTCTTCTCAACCACGCAGCTCCACAAAATCCTGACGATGCCTTTCTGTGCTCCGGCCACAAGGCAGGTCCGGGACTTCTGGATCAGCCAGGGCTGCAATGTGGAAGGATCCGAGGAAGAGTGGGACGGGTCTCATGGCGTCATGATCTACGGACGCAGCACCCAGAAGAACAATCGCCACCAGCTCCAGCCGAAGAGCGAGTGGGTTGTGTGCGTGGGAGCGCATGAGCCTTTCCTTTCAGAGGAGAAGTGGCTCGCCGCCCAGGAGCAGTTCCGGCAGAACACATTCGAGAAGAAACAAAAATACGACCTTCCTCTCCTTAAGGGCACCCTGCGCTGTGCGAAATGCGGAGGCCTGATGCAGGTTTCCCGAAAGAAGAAGAAGGTCGGTGTGACGAGTCACTATTACTGTTTGAAGCGGATGCGGCAGGGTCCATCGGCCTGCGACATGTCGATGATCAAGTGCGACCTGCTTGACGATGAGGTGGTGTCGATCTTTCGGAGGATCGAGGCGGATCCGGAGACTGTCAAGAAGTACGCCGCCGTGGATATGCCGCAGGATCCCGGCCAGGACATTGCTGTCCTTACCAAGAAGATCTCCGCGCAGGCCGCGAAAATTGACCGCCTGGCGGCTTCCCTGGCCGATGCGGAAGATTCCCCTGCCCGGAAGTACGTCCTCGCCGAGATCGAACGGCAGGACTTGAATCTTGCCGCTCTGAAGAGGGAATTTGAACTTGCGAAGACGGAGAAGCGCAGAGCGGACGTCCGCAGCCAGAGCCTGGAAGAGAAAACGAAGGAAATCGGGAACCTCGTCCGCGCCTTCGACACCCTTTCCGCGAAAGACCGGAACGCAGTAGTCCGGGAAGTTGTGAAGGAGTGCACCTGGGACGGCGAGACCCTTTTTCTTAAACTCTAAATCTTCCCTTTTTCATCATGCATCCGTTCGGGACGCATGATGAAATAGTGAACAGTTTTTGCGCCGGAATACTGTTGATTATTAAGTCAAGAACAACTTTACTTTTAGGCCGTTTAGAGTGATATATGGACGTACCAAAAGAAAAGGAGCGAACGACCATGACGAAAGCGAAAACCTACAGATTGCCGGAAACCACGACACCGGAAGACCTCGCCTGCAGCTGGAGCTGCACGCTGAACTTCGGAAGCAAGGTTCTCCTTGCGGGATACTACTTCAGCGGCAGGAACGCAAACAGCTACTTCGGAGCGGTTTACGAATTCACCACAAGCGACCACACCTGCGAAGGCCAGATCAGGCTGGCAGCAGTCAGCGAGGAGCTTTTCGATGATAACGGCCACGCAATCGCCTGGGCGATGCAGCACTAAAAAGGAGGACGCCATGACGAGACAGAAACGGGAGATCATGAGGAAGATGGAGGAGATCGAGAACTTCATCCGGGTTGACGAGGAACTCGGCTGCGGCTTCGCTCCGGCAGGCTTTTACGATGAGCTGGAGGAGCAGATCTGGAACCTGGGCGAGGAGCTGGCGCGACTTTCCCACTACGACAGCTACATGGCTTACCTGATGGATGACCGAGGCCTGCAGGCTTTCGCAGACGAAGGCCTGCCATGGAACTGAAAGGAGAACGACATGAGAGACATTACAGTGACCTTTGCAATCGATGACGAGATCGAGAAGAAGCTGGACCAGCTTCTTCCTCTCTGGCAGAACTGGACGGACCCGGATACGGGAAGAAAGCCTTTCCTGGGATACGAGAAGGACCGCCTTTTCCAGGACATCATGGAATGCGGCTGTGTTCCCTACGCAAAAGAGAAGCTGGCCTCCTTCGAGAGGAACATGCTGGCGCAGCAGGAGGTGACGGCATGAGCAGGGACTGGACGGACGCGGAGCTGCAGGCGGCATCCGAAGCGATGAAGGCGCAGGGCCACCTTTCATTCCCGGAATTCAAAGTGGAGCTTGGCCTGGCGATGCTGCTGGACATCATGAAGGAGCATCACTGCTCGAAGGCGAAACTAGCGGAGGCCCTGGGGGTCAGCCGCCAGAGCGTCTCGCAGGTTTTCAAAGGAACCCAGTACTTCACGGTCCGGCAGATCCGGACGATGGCGGAGATGTTCTCCATGACGCCGGAGCAGGTTTGCGAGTGCTTTGCCCTTCTGTGAAAACAAAAAAAGAGAGGCCGGAGGATTACTCCTCCGGCCTTTCTTCGTCTTCATCGTACTCGGGATCCCAGTACGGATGCTCCGGGATGATTCCATCCCAGTTGATCAGGCTGACAAACCATAGAATGATGACGGCTGCGATGGCCAGCAGCCCGATCAGGATCAGCGCGGCCTTGATCACTTCAGCTTGACCGCGAAGTCAAGCGAGATCCAGCCTGCGCCGGATTTCAGCCGCCCCCATCCGGCAGTGCTGCCCTTGCCGTCCTTCACCTCCACGATGGTGTACGTCCCCTTCGGAATGTACTGCGTCCGCTCGTAGTTGGTTCCGGGACCCGTCCGGATGTTCAGATCATCGATGTCGACTCTGGCCAGGAACGGCACGTCTGCAGCTTTGCTCTCGTAGATGCACTTGCCGCTCTCATCGAACACGCAGAAGCCCGGATTCTTGTCCGCGCACTCCTTCGCGTTCTCCAGCACGTGGAAGGCCCCCTTCTGGGAGGCCGCATCCGCCCAGGTCTTTCTCACCCGGTACCAGATCTGCTCCTGCGGAGCAGGCTCCGGATCCGAAGGCACGACAGGCCCTGCAGTGTCAAGCGAGGTCAGGTTCCACCGCTCGATGATGCTGCAGATCTTCGAGACGTACTTCGTGTCGGTCGCGTAGCCACCGTCCTTGATGATCTGGATGGCCTTCTTGTAGTTTCTCTCGCCCTTCAGCCCTGCATAGCGCAGCGCGGATCCGTTCTTCGCTCCGAGCAGGTATGCGGAGTGGTCCCCGATGGAATCCTCCACACAAGGGTACTTTCTGAAGTCAGCCGTGATGGTGTACAGGTTGCCCTTTCCGTCATCCTCCTGGGTCTTCTTGGTGTAGATGCTCTTGCCGTCCCACGTGGATCCGGCCCAGGTATTTCCGGACAGGCTTTTCTTCATGCCGAAGCAGTTATTTGCTCCTTGCGCCAGCTCCGTCTGGCCGTAGCCGGACTCCAGGATGAACTGCGCAGCGGTCACCGATGCCAGGATCCCGGACTTCTCCATGTCCGCCGTGAAGAGCGGACCGACTTTCTGAACGACAGCGGCCTCGCCGATGCCTTTCAGAGCACTCGCCTGGAGGCCTCTGGTGGCCGTTTCCTCGGCTTTTCCTTCCGGCCTGTAGATTTCCTTGCCGTTCCAGTCGAAGACGGCATATCCTGCCGGACAGTTCGCCTTCGCGTTCACCAGAACGGTATAAGCTCCGAGCTGAGAGGCTGCATCCGACCAGGACTTCCTGACGCGGTAGAACTTCGTCTCCTGGACGGGAGTCTCCGCGCTGGATCCGGTGGTGTAGCCGCCGCTCTTCCTGTACTCCGCGAGGCGAGCCTTGAACTGATCCCACGTCCAGCTCGTCCGGAGGTTGTTGTTCTTCACATACGGATTCGGGCAGATCTTCCCGGTCACATCGTAGTGCCGGATCACGTGATCGATGCCGATGCCGTACTCGTCCATCAGCTTGGAAACCAGATAGACGATGGACTCCTGCGTCTCCGTGGTGAAGTACCACTTGCCGCTGTCCCCGGAGGCATCGCTGACGTCCTCCGTGTACTTGCAGGCGCACTCGATTCCGATGGAGTTGGAGTTGGTGCAGATCCCGTGAAAGCTGTGTCCTCCGCTGCCCTGCAGGCCTCCGCCGCAGTGCCAGAGGATTGCCGTCTTCGGATCTGCAGACTTGTAGATCGTCCCATCGAAGAAGATGTTGTAGTGGCCTCCGTAGCCTCCGCCGTAAAGCCAGAAGCTCTGCCTGTTCGGAACGCCCATGTAATGGACCACGATGAACTTGATGGCGTTGCCTCCGCGACTCCTCGGCACCTGAGAGAGGTTTTCCTTCGTCTTGTCGATGATCTTCCGGTCTGCAATTTTAATAAATCCCATCTTGCATTCCTCCCTTTTAGAGATTCTAAAAACGGCAGGGAGCCGAAGCTCCCCACCGCCCCATGGCAGGCATGTTCATTTGTTGCTCCGAAGCTGATCGAGATACTGATCCGCTTCGATGGCCTCCTGGGTGAAAGAGTTGTTCTTCCACCATGCGATGATAGCTGTCAGGACAGTGGCCGCTGCGCTGATCAGCTGCGTGATGGTCTCATCACTGATCGGGATGATGGCGTGGCCGGAGGCCGTCAGGATCTGATTGATCAGAGCCAGTGCCAGGATCACCGTCCGGATAATCGTTCCGGCATCAATTTTGTTTTTCATGTCGTTGCTCCTTCCACTCTGGGAGGCTGTGTCGGCAGTTTCTGCACGTCCTCCCACGACTGCTGCATGACTCCATCGAGTCCCAGTACCTTGTACTGGTTGTACATATTCTCGAAGAGTCGTTTCTTGTGCACATCCACCCAGCCCTGCTTGACGTATGCATCATGCAGATAGTCCAGCCGATCCATGAGGATGCTCTGCACTCCCAGTTGAACTGCCTCGGTCTTCCGGTCGTTATCCTTGATCTGCTTGACCAGGTAACCTACGACCGCAACAAAGAGTGTCGGCACTCCGAACAGGGAGAGCCATTGGTAAATAGTCATCGGTCCTTACCTCCTTTCTCCCTGATCGGGTTATTTATGCACACACGGCAGGGCTTCTGGTGGTACGGGATGAAGTAGGCCCGGCACTCGCCGCACTGGTTAAAGTATCGGCATGTGTCCGAGCAGGCCCTTAAGTACCTGCGGCAGAAGCCGTGCTTGCCGTGGCTGCACTTGAACTTGTTATCCATATTTCTTCCTCTTGTGAAATCCTGTCACCGTGCGTCAGGACGAACTCTTCCAGGATCTTCTCCTGCAGGGAATGGCTGTCGCAGTGGCAGAACATTCCAAGGTAACTCTGAAGAGAAGCGAATGCGTCCTCCATCGTGATCTCGTAGTCATGGTATTGTTCCTGGACTTTCTTCAGTGACCGTTTGATGTGGAGCGTGGTCCGCTTGCGCAGCACCACGTGTGTCGGCCAGATCCGGTAGCCCACGAACTCGATGCCCTGGCTGATCGGACGGATGCAAGTCTTCCTGTTCAGATCCAGTTCCAGCTCCGAAAGAAGGAACTCCTCGATGCGGTCTTTCCACTCGCGGAGCTGCTCCTTGCTGTCGCAGAGGATGATCACGTCATCCATGTACCTGATGTAGTAATGGATTCCGAGGACCCTCTTGCAGAACTGGTCGAGCGCGTCCAGGTACAGGTTTGCGAAAACCTGAGACATGAGGTTGCCGATTGGCATCCCCACATCGAACAGCATCTCCTCCGGTCTGACCTCTCCGGGACTCTTCCCTCTGGGCAGTCCGAAGGCCCTGTTCTCGCAGTCAATGATCCCGTCCAGCAGATAGAGCAGACGGTCATCATCGATCTTCTTGCGCAGGATCTTCTTGAGGACCCTGTGCGAAATGCGGTAGAAGTACTTGCTGATGTCGAGCTTCAGAAAGTACCACGTGCCGCCCTTGCGGCCTGCCTGGTCGACCCAGTACTTGAGCCGCTGCATTGCCGAAGTCGCGCCGCGCCCATCGATGCAGCCGTAGCTGTCCTCGATGTATCCCTTCGTGAAAAGCGGATTGATGATCCGGTAGATCGCCCACTGAATCACCCGGTGCTTGAAGGCAATGCTCATGATCATCCGCTTCTTCGGCTCGTACACGTAAAAGACATGGTACTTCTCGATGCGGTATGTGCCTCTGTAGACTTCATCCCTCAGTTCACGCAGGAGCTTGCCTGCGTCATCATTGAACTGCAGGACATCCTTCTGATAACGCCTGCCCCTGGACGCGTCTTCCAAAGCAAGGTAGAGGTTGTCCATCGAGAAGATGATGTCGAACACATTCTTGATCATGTTTATAAAAAACTGCGTGTCACAGCGTTCGCTGTCTGCTACTTGCGGTTTCCGCAGGTGCGCCGGACACGGATCTTCGCTCTCCGGTGCTTTATTTTTCCTCCTGCATTTCTGCCCGGAGCGGAAACGGACTCCTTAACCTCCTGTACTGGACAGGTGACCGTGATCCCCTGCCTAATCCGACTTATGGAGGCCGAGCGGAGCGGAAGCCGATGTTCGTGTTCGAGTTGCCCCGAGTGTTGTTGAGGTTCACGTAGAACACACCTGCGTTGCCAGTGTTGTTCCAGTTGCCGCCGCAGTTCGGCACGCGCAATAGCCCGTCCCCGGTGAAATCATCGTTTCATCTTCTTAAGTTCAGCCTCTTCGGAGGCCTTGACCGTCTTGATCCAGCTTCCGAGCATCTTCCCGATCTCCGTCAGGTAGTCATTGAAAACAGAATAGGTATGCAGGGCCATGACCTTCTTTTTCTTCGCCCTCTTGGCGTAGAATCGGCAGTACGCCAGCTGCTTGTCCAGCTCCGTCAGCTCCTTCAGAGTCGACTTCGCATAGAAGCATTTCTGCGTATCCATCGCCCGTTCGGCCATGGTGCAGAGCGTCTGCCGGATCCTGGTCGCGAGGCCTGCATATCCTTTCTCCGGCCTCGGGAACTTATCCAGGAACGGCTCGATGTAGTCCATCGCGTCCTCGATCTTAGTCAGAACGCTTTCCCGTTCCGCTCCCTTGGTAGCCTCGTCTCTCATGGCATTCTCCTGTGGAAACAAAAGGTGGCGGCTTTACGCTTTCACCGCCACCTTCTCGCAAGCTCTCGTGTCAGG
>OCTW011486777.1_pt1 | contig 18322 bp, 20 predicted proteins | sample 1539671 | NCBI WGS metagenome assembly OCTW01 (sample SAMN02144230, study PRJEB22623) | gut metagenome | biome: sheep rumen | host: Ovis aries | place: New Zealand
TATCTAGCTTATCACAGCGATATCTGTTTGTCAAGCATTTCTTTTTCCTCTGCCGGATCACGGTCAGGTGTCAGGCTTTGGAAGCACCGCATTTTTCGCGAGTGCCTGACTATAGTACCACCGAAGTGGAGGGCTGTCAACAGGTTTTTTAACTTTTCTTTGTTTTTGCTCTGTTTTCTTTCCTTCTTCCTTAATCTGTTTCCTGTATCCCTGCCCTTCTTGCTCTGCTGCCGCCTTTTCGCTGCATTTTCCTTTTTTGGTTCCGGTATTTTCTCTTTCCATTTCCTGTCAGAAAAGATATAATGAATTTGTAACTGATAGAACGTGTACTATTTATATCCTAAACGAAAGGAGAATGATCTTATGAAGCTTTTTCGATGCTCTCATTGCGGCAATATCATTGCCATGGTAGAAGACTCCGGTGTTCCGGTTGTATGCTGCGGAGAAAAAATGCAGGAACTGGTTCCTAACACCACCGACGCTGCCCAGGAAAAACATGTCCCGGTCATCACCGTGGAAGGGCAGAAAGTGACTGTTACCGTCGGCTCTGTGGCACATCCGATGGAAGAGGCCCATCACATTTCCTGGATTATCCTGGAGACCGCTCAGGGCAGACAGCGCAAAGAGCTGAAACCGGGCGACGCGCCTACTGCTGTATTCATGCTCACCGATGACGACAAGCCGCTGGCAGCTTACGAATACTGCAACCTGCACGGGTTCTGGAAAGCAGATGTCTGAATCCAGGCATCGGTTCCTTGACCTCTGACAAAAAGAGACCGGAAGCGGATATCCCTCTTACCGGGTGCTGCGCGAACTTATTGCATCCGGGCCGTCGGCCATCCTCTTCCGGTCATTTTTCTGTGTCGCTTTTCTTATTCCGGCATCCCATGACCCCGTCTCTTCTTTTCCGGGCTTTTCTTCCAATCTATTCTTCCGGCTTTTCTTCTGTGCAGATATTCTCGTGCAGCACGCGGGCCGGATTCCCTGCCGCTACCACATGATCCGGAATATCCCGGGTCACCACAGATCCGGCTCCGATGATCACATTATCTCCTATGGTCACCCCGGGCAGTATCGTCACATGTCCGCCGATCCACACGTTATTTCCGATGCGTACCGGTCTGCCGGTCATATAATCTCTGGCACGCAGCTCCGGATCCCTGTGATGCACCGCGGTATATATTCCGCACTGCGGGCCGATCAGGCAGTTATCGCCGATACGGATTTCAGCCACATCCAGGAACACACAGTCAAAATTAACGAAAAATTTCTTCCCCACATGAAGATTAAATCCGTAATCGCAGTAAAACGGCGGTTTAATAAAAATATCATCCCCGCAGGTACCAAAAATCTCTTTCAAAATCTTTCTGCGCGTCTCCGGCTCTTCTTCACTGGTGCGATTATACGCGCTGCACAGGCTTCTGCAGTGCTTTTTCGCTCCATTTATCTCTTCTCCTGAATTGAAAAACCACTCTCCTGCCAGCATTTTCTCCATTTCACTTTTTCTGTCTGTCATAGTTCCTCCTTGCGCGCCGGCACAATCTCCCGCACACTCCCCCGGGCTTTCTCTGAGGCTTGCTTCCGTCATCGGATGCTTCTTCCGGCGCTTTTGCATAACACAGTATAAAAAAAATAACCCCTGACCGCAAGCAGTGTCTTTTGGAAACACCGTTTGTGATCAGGGGCATTACTCAGAAGTATTCTGTCGCATCCACGTCAGCCATTCCGGTCGATGCCGGCAAAAACGCAGCCTACTCCGCTTCCGCCAGCAGATCGCTGACCAGCGCAGGAACCTGCGCAAAATCAGCTTCTTCCGGATTCCACAGAGACCGCACGTTTGCCTCCGATACCCGGAATCCCGCTTCTGCCAGCTTAGCCTGCAGCAGTTTTACACTTTCTCCGCTCCAGCCGTAGCATCCGAAGGCCGCTGCCTTCTTGTTCTTAAATTTCAGCTGTTTCAGGAACTCCAGCCATCCGGCAACAGAAGACAGATAACTGTTGGAAACCGTCGGGGATCCGACCGCTATCGCCTTCGATTTAAACACTTCTGTCATGACCTCGTTTTTATCGGACTTGGCAATATTAAATACTTTCACCACTGTATCCGGACTCTGTCTGTGGATTTCATCCGCAATGGCATGGGCAATTTTTGCCGTGCCTTCCCACATGGTATCATAGGCCACCGTCACCTGGTTTTCCTGATAAGCATCCGCCCAGGCCGCGTATTTCTCCACGATCTGCATGGGATCGGTCCGCCAGATAGCTCCGTGGGAAGGGGCGATCATTTCAATATTCAGGCCAAATCCGCCGATCTCTTTGAGTTTTTTTGCCAGAATCGGCGCAAACGGATTCAGAATATTGGCAAAATACTTCATGGCTTCTTTGTTCAGCAGGCAGGAATCCGCCTTGTCGTTAAACAGTTCCTCCACTGCATAATGCTGGCCAAAGGCGTCATTGGAGAACAGAATATTGTCCCCGGTCAGGAAAGTTGCCATGGAATCCGGCCAGTGGAGCATCCGCATCTCCACAAACACCAGTTTCTTTCCGTTGCCGATGTCGATGCTGTCTCCTGTCTTTACCACATGGAAATCCCAGCCCCGTTTGCCATACTGTCCTTCGATGCTCTTTACCGCATTTGCCGTACAGTAAATGGGCGTGTCCGGAATCTCATCCATCAGTGCGGTAAGGGACCCGGAATGGTCACATTCCCCATGGTTTGCCACGATAAAATCGATCTTGTTTAAATCCACTTCTTTTTTCAGATTTTCCACAAAATCAAACCGGTGGGGAATCCATACGGTATCCACCAGCACAGTCTTCTCTTCTTCAATCAGATACGCGTTCTGGCTGGATCCGTTCAGGATCGAATAATCATCCCCGTGAAAGCTCTCCAGTTCCCAGTCCAGATATCCCACCCAGCTGACATTGCCTTTGACCTGTTTTCTCATGCCGTTTCTCCTCGCTTATGCCTCTTCAATGGCTCCTACCGGACATCCGTCCATTGCTTCTGCCGCAGCGTCCTCTTCTCCTGCAGGAACTTCTCCTTCGATGGCTACAGCCACGCCTTCATCTGTCATGGAAAAAACTGCCGGGCAGGTGCCTGCGCACAGTCCGCATCCGATACAGTCTTCATTTACTCTGTACTTCATCATTTGCCTCCTTTGACTCAATAATGATACTAATGATTCTGCTCTATTCTGCGCGATTCCACCGGCAGTAGCTCTGTGAAGCGCCCTTTTTCTGCGCCTTTCACTGCGGGACACCCGTGGTTTTCGCTGCACGGAACGAGGTTTGCGTTGCCGTTTCCCTTCGTTCTCATTCATCATACACAAACATTTCCCTTGATTCCGTATCTGCAGATACACTTTTTAGAATTTTTTTGTGTATAATAAAAATACAAGGAATCATGCCGCAAAGGAGGAACGGAAGCATGGATTATTTTTCATTAGAAAAAAGCGCGCTGTTTCGCGGATTTTCTGCCGCTGAACTCAGAACTGCCCTGGAATATGCGCCCCACCACATACAATGTTACGATAAGGAAGAGATTATCTTCGGTCAGCTGGAACGGGCCGACCGGCTCGGTATCGTCCTGGAGGGGCGGGTGCAGGCGCAGAAAGCTTTTCCAAACGGCAGCCAGATCAATGTCTCAATCCGCACGCCGGGTGAGATGCTGGGCCCCGCCGCAGTATTTTCTGCCAGCCGCAGATACCCCTGTGACGTCATCGCCCTGGAACCGACAACCATCATGATGTTTCACCGAAAAGACTTTCTGCTTCTGATGCAGAAGGATCTGCGTATTCTGGAAAATTTTGTAACAGAAATCTCCTCTGCCACTTATATGCTTCAGCAGCGTCTGGAACTGTTTTCCTATAACGGCATCGCCCAGAAAGCCGCTTTCTGGCTTCTGATCCAGCACAGAAAAATCGGAACATCCGTTCTGCCCATCCCGGAATCTGTCACCAAATGGGCCATGCTGATGAATGTGTCCCGCCCTTCCCTGCACCGGGAGCTGAAGAAAATGGAAAATGCAGGGCTCATCCGCTGTTCTACGCACAGTATCGAGCTCCTGGACCCGGAGGGGCTGCAGGAATTGTTAAGCAGGTGAAACCCAAAAAAGTCCACCCGGAACACTCCGGGTGGACTCTGATCGTCTGTATTTCTCTCTTATTATCGTTTGGAGAACTGAGGCGCACGACGCGCACCTTTGAGACCGTATTTCTTTCTCTCTTTCATACGAGGGTCACGGGTCAGATAGCCGGCTTTCTTCAGAACCGGTCTGTACTCTGCGTCTGCCTCCAGAAGCGCACGGGCGATTCCGTGACGGATCGCGCCTGCCTGTCCGGTATAGCCGCCGCCCTTTACATTAACCAGGACGTCAAATTTGTCTGCGGTATCTGTGGCTACCAGCGGCTGACGAACGATTACCTTCAGGGTCTCAAGGCCAAGGTATTCGTCGATGTCTCTTTTATTGATTGTGATTTTGCCTGTACCAGGTACCAGGTAAACTCTTGCTACAGATTTTTTTCTTCTGCCTGTTCCGTAATATCTTGCAGTATTCGCCATGTCTATTTACCTCCTCACCGATTAAAATGTGATTGCTTCAGGTTTCTGAGCAGCATGTTTGTGGTCCGGTCCGGCATATACAAACAGCTTCTTGTACATCTGACGGCCCAGGGGTCCCTTCGGAAGCATGCCTTTTACTGCAAAGCCTACAACTCGTTCCGGATGTTTTTCCAGCATTTCCTTTAAAGTTGTCTCTTTCATACCGCCGACATATTCAGAATGACGGTAGTAAATTTTCTGGTTTAATTTTTTACCGGTTGTTTTGATCTTTTCTGCATTAACTACGATCACATAATCGCCGGTGTCAACGTTCGGAGTATACTCCGGTTTGTTCTTGCCTCTTAAAATCTTGGCAATCTCAGAAGAAAGACGGCCTAATGTCTGTCCCTCAGCATCTACTACATACCATTTTCTCTCGATTTTGTTTGGATTAGCCATGAATGTTGAGTTATTCATTGATAATTCCTCCTTGGAATAGCTGCAGTTCTCTGATATGAATGTCCGGACATATCCCGTCCCTGCAATCTGTTCGATATTTGCAAAGTAAATCGATTGTTTCATCGATCCCGTGTCTGCATCCCGCAGTGTCCGATGCTTGTGGAAAACATCGGATGCCTCCGGGCAGGCGGGTCCCAACCGCCTGTTCTATAAGAAAAGAATGTTTTTCATTGCATAAAAAGCACTCCGACACTTCGTCAGACTTAAATATTATAAAAGGTTCCCTCTTTCCTGTCAACCGTTTTTTCTTTCCCAGCGGACTTTTCCCGCGGCGTATGCCGCCTGCTTCTGCGCGGCCATACTACTCGCTCTTTTTCTTTTCCAGCGGACGGCAGAGCGATGCCCGCTGCACCGCGCCGTCCCCGTATCGTTTCCGGATCTGGTCCATGGCCCGGTCCAGTTTCTGTCTTTTTTCCACTTCCGCCGTATCAAAGAGGGACAGCTGTCTGCCTTCTTCCTTTCCGACCAGACGGCCGGTGCCGATTCCAAGCAGGCGCACCGGCGAGCCGTCCCAGCTTTCCGCAAAGAGTTCACAGGCATTCCGGTAAATCACATCCGTTACATTGGTGGCATCCGTCAGGATCCGCTGGTGTACCGATCCGGTAAAATCCGAATACCGCAGGATCACAGACAGTTCCCCGGCCTGCACGTCTGCCTTTCGCAGCCGCCGGGCCAGCTTTTCCGCGATTTTCAGCAAAAACATATGGGCCGTTTCCGTATCCGTCACATCAAAAGGCGTGGTCATTTCATTGCTGTACCCCTTGCGCTCTGCCGGCCTGCCGATTCTGGAAGCGTCCTGTCCGTTGGCAAATTTCCACAGAACGGTTCCGTGTTTTTTTAAGGCGCCCCGCAGAATCGCCTCGTCCGTCCGGGCCAGTTCGCCGATGGTATGGATCCCCAGGGTACGCAGTTTCTTTTCTGTGGATTTTCCCACAAAAAAGAGATCCCGTACCGGGAGGGGCCACATTTTTTCCTGTATCTCCTCCGGGAAAAGCGTATGCACCTTATCCGGCTTTTCAAAATCACTGGCCATCTTGGCCAGAAGACGGTTGCTGGATATTCCTACATTTACCGTGAATCCCAGCGTATCACGGATCTCGTTTTTGATGCGGTACGCCGCCTGAACCGGCGGCCCGAACAGCGCCCGGGTGCCGGTCATATCCATAAAAGCTTCATCAACGGAAAATTTCAGCACATCCGGTGAATACTTGTGCAGAATCTCATGAAAAGCGGCCGAGCACCGCTGATACAGCGCAAAATCCGGCGGCACAAGAATCAGGTTCGGACACTTGCGCAGTGCCTGGGCAACCGGTTCTCCCGTCGTGACGCCATAGACTTTGGCCGGTATGGATTTTGCCAGGATAATCCCGTGACGCATCTCCCGGTCCCCTCCAATGGCAGCGGGAACTGTACGCAGATCCGGCCCGGGTATCCCGTTTTGTATCCGGCGCATGGACTCCCAGCTGAGGTAGGCGCTGTTTACATCAATATGAAAGATCACCCGATCCATGCTGTGTCACTCCTCTGCTTCCTGCGGATAGTCAATTCCGATCATTGTCAGCCCCTGGGGCGGCGCGGTAGGACCCGCTTTTTCCCTGTCACAGGCTGCCAGAATGCCGGGAACCGCATCAGCTGCCATCTGTCCGCTGCCTACCCAGATCAGTGTTCCCGCAATAATGCGGACCATGTTATAGAGAAATCCGCTGCCGCTTACCCGGATGGTCACCACATCCTCCCGTCGGTCGACCCGGCAGGAATACAGGGTGCGCACCGTCGTCTCCACCTGGGCATGCACCGAACAGAAGGAGCGAAAATCATGGGTGCCTTCCAGCGCTGCCGCTGCCTGCCTCATGGCCTCCAGATCCAGGGGGTGGTAATAAAAATACGTATTCAGACGCCGGTTCGGATCCGGATATCTGCGGTTTAAAATCCGGTATTCATAGGTTTTCACACTTTCACAGTGTCTGGGATGCCAGTCTCCGGGCACACAGCAGGAATCCGTCACCGCGATGTCCTCCGGCAAGCGCTGGTTCAGTGCCACCGCGTATTTGTCCGCCGGCATTTTCGCCTCCGTGTCAAAGACGGCGATATTTCCCTGGGAATGGACGCCTGCGTCCGTTCTGCTGGCGCCGGTCAGTCTCACATCCTGTCCCAGCAGACTCTTCAGTGCTTTCTGCAGCTCTCCTTCAATGGTCGGCCCGTTCTTCTGTATCTGCCAGCCGCAATAATTTGTTCCGTCATAGGCTACTTTCAGCCGAATTCTCTTCATTCTTCGGTTTTCCTTTTCTTTCTTTACACAGGAAACGGCAGATCCCGGATCCGGAGCGCGATCATCACACCCAGCGCAGCCAGAATGCAGCCGTATCCGATATAGTCACGCCGGGCATACTGCAGCGGATGCAGCTTCGTTCTTCCTGCTCCGCCGTGATAACAGCGCGCTTCCATGGCCAGGGAGAGATCCTGGGCACGCTGGAAAGCCGAGACAAACAGAGGTACCAGAATCGGCAGCATACCCCGGGCGCGCCGGATCAGATTTCCTTCCTGAAAATCCGCGCAGCGTGCCAGCTGGGCTTTTTTGATTTTTTCCGCTTCATCCCCCAGAATCGGGATAAACCGCAGCGCAATGGACATCATCATGGCAATTTCATGAATCGGCGCGCCCAGGGCCGCAAATCCATGCAGCCCCGCTTCCATGCCGTCTGTCAGTTTGTTCGGCGATGTGGTCAGTGTCATTACCGAAGTCCCCACAACCAGAAGCACCAGACGTATGGAATAAAATACGGAATTGTGAATACTCAGGGGCGTAATCCGCAGAATACCAAACTGCCAGACCGCTGTGCCCCCCTGGGAAAACACCAGGTTGCATCCGGCTGTAATGGCGATTAAGGGCCAGATCGCCCGAATTCCCCGGAGATAACGCCGGGCCGGGACGCCGGATATTCCCATCAGCAGAACGGTAGCCGCTGCCAGAAATAGAAATCCGATGATTCCGTGAAACAGAAACACACAGACAATATATAAAATTGCGCCTGCCAGTTTCACTCGCGGGTCCAGCCGGTGCAGCACCGTCTGTCCCGGATAATACTGGCCGATTGTAATATCTTTTAACATACTTCCATCCTACTGCCTGCCCAGCGCGGCAAGCACCGCTTCCTTTACCTCATCGAACCTGGTAAGGCCGGGATCCACCGGTACGCCAAGTTCTGCCAGCTCCCGCGCCAGGTATGCCGCTTCCGGCAGGGCCAGATGAATCGCCTCCAGCTCCTCTTTATGGGAGAATACCTCCTTCGGCGTGCCGTCAAAAAGCAGGCGTCCTTCCTGCAGCACGGCTGCCCGCTCCGCATATTCCGCCACGTCTTCCATGCTGTGGGACACCAGGACAATGGTCATTCCGCCCGCGTGAAGGCGGGTAAGCATGGCAAATAATTCTCTGCGTCCCTGAGGATCCAGTCCCGCCGTCGGTTCATCCATTACCAGTATCTTCGGATTCATGGCAAGCACTCCTGCAATCGCCGCCCGCCGTTTCTCCCCGCCGGAAAGTTCGAAGGGAGAGATTTCCCAGTATTGTTCCGGCAGATTTGCCAGGCGCAGCCCTTCCCTGGCACGCTGCAGCGCCTCCTCTTCGGAAGCGCCCAGATTTTTCGGTCCGAAGGCCGCGTCTTTCAAAACGGTAGCCTCAAACAGCTGATATTCCGGATACTGAAATACCATGCCGATCATCTCCCGCAGACGGCGCATGGAAAAGTCTTTTCCATGGATATCCCTGCCGTCACAGAGCACCTGTCCGCCAGTGGGAAGCAGCAGTCCGCCGAGAATCTGCAGCAGGGTGGATTTGCCGGACCCGGTCTGCCCGATCAGGCACAGAAAGGTACCGTCTTCCACGGAAAGGCTGATGTCTGTCAAAGCCTGCTTTTCATAGGGGCCTCCCGCATCATACACATAATCCACATGTCTGAGTTCCAGTGCCATCCTCAATTCCTTTCTGCGGCAATCGCTTCCGCCAGTTCCTGTCGGGTTAAAACCGCCTCCGGCAGCGGTATTCCCGCCTGCCGCAATTCGTATGCCAGGCGGGTCACCGGCGGGACATCCAGTCCCAGGGCAAGCAGGGCGTCCACCTGCGCGAAGATTTCCCGGGGGCTCCCGGACATGCAGACCTTTCCCTGATCCATCACGTAAATGCAGTCCGCCTCCACCACTTCTTCCATGTAATGTGTGATCCAGAGCACGGTAACCCCTTCTTCCCGATTTAGCCGCCGGGCTGTCTCCAGGACCTCTTTCCGGCCGTTGGGATCCAGCATTGCCGTGGATTCATCAAAAATCATGCAGTCCGGCCGCATCGCCATGACCCCTGCAATGGCAACCCGCTGTTTCTGCCCGCCGGACAGCAGATTCGGCGAGTGCATCCGGTAGCCTTCCATATCCACCGTACCCAGCGCATCCGTGACTCTCCGGGCAATTTCTTCCGTGGGCAGTCCGATATTTTCCGGCCCGAAGGCAACATCCTCTTCCACTACTCCCGCAACCAGCTGATTGTCCGGATTCTGAAAAATCATACCCGCGTTCTGACGGATCTCCCACAGACAGGAATCGTCGGCGGTATCCATCCCATTCACAGTCAGCCGGCCGCTGTCCGGCTGCAGCAGCACATTCACATGTCTGGCAAAGGTGGATTTCCCCGATCCGTTGTGTCCGAGGACTGCCGCAAAGCTTCCCTGTTCCACCTTCAGGTTCACGCCGTCCAGCGCATGCACTTCTTCGATTACGTTTCCTTCTTCGTTCCGCCGCACAAAACGGTGGGTTACATTTTCCGCTTCAATATACGCCATCCTGGTTTCCTGTTCTGCTTTCTGTTCGGCACCCGGTTTCCTGTTCTGCTTTCTGCCCGAAAGCTCCTGTCAAAAGTAAACCTGTTCATACAATCTAATTAACAGTAATACCGTAAACCGATTCCGCTGTCAACCCCCTGTCCGGCCGCAAATCCTCCTTCTGTCCCGAATCCGCGCCTCCGGCAGGCGCGCAAAATGCCGCAGCCGGATTCGTTCTGTCCGTACTGCGGCATTTGTGTATTTTATTCAATATAATCTTCAAACCGGGTCAGATGCCCCTGCAGATTCATCTGGGAAAAATGATTCTGCCGCAGCGCCTCGTAAAGGACAATGGACACGGAATTGGACAGATTCAGCGAACGGGTATCCCCCATCATAGGGATCCGTATGCACTGCGCCCGGTGGTGCGCCAGGATTTCTTCCGGAATACCGCCACTCTCCTTGCCGAACATGAGATAACAGTCCTCTTCATAGGACACCTCCGTATAGACATTCTGCCCTTTGGTGGTGGCCATATAAATTCTGGCTCCCGGATTCCGGTCCAGAAATTCCTGATAATTCACATATCGGGTGACATCCAGATCCTGCCAGTAGTCCATGCCGGCCCGCTTCAGCTCTTTTGCGTTGATGCGGAACCCCAGCGGCTCAATCAGATGCAGCCTGGTTCCTGTGGCTACACAGGTTCTGCCGATATTTCCTGTATTAAACGGGATCTCCGGCTCATACAGTACAACGTTTAAATGTGCCACGCTTATGCCTCCCGCAGTCTCCCTATAAAGGATTCAATCCGATCCAGCGCTTCCTTTAGGTTGTCCATGGAATACGCGTAGGAAATACGCAGAAAGCCTTCGCCGCAGTCGCCGAAGGCGGTGCCGGGCACAACTGCCACTTTCTCTTCTTCCAGCAGTTTTAACGCAAAGTCATCGGAAGACATGCCGAATTCTTTGATGCAGGGGAAGGTATAGAAGGCGCCGTAGGGCTCAAAGCACTCCAGTCCCATCTTTTTGAAGCGATGCAGCAGATAACGGCGGCGGCCGTTGTATTCGTCCCGCATATGCGCCACATCCTCGTCTCCGTCCCGCAAAGCGGCAACTGCCGCATACTGGCTGGTCGTCGGCGCGCACATAATGGCGAACTGATGGATCTTTAGCATCTGGCTGATGATCACTTCCGGTCCGCAGGCATAGCCGATTCTCCAGCCGGTCATGGCATGGGATTTGGACAGACCGTTAATATAAATCGTGCGGTCCTTCATGCCCGGCATGGAGGCAATGGATACATGTCCGGTGCCTGTATAGGTAAGCTCGGAATAAATCTCATCGGTAATGACAAAGAGGTCATTGGCTACGATCACGTCATAGATGGCATCCAGGTCCTTCTGTTCCATGACAGCCCCCGTCGGGTTGTTCGGGAAGGGAAGCACCAGGATCTTGGTCTTCGGTGTGATGGCATTTTCCAGCTCTTCCCGGGTCAGACGGAACTCGTTCTCCGCTTTCAGCTCAATGGGTACGGGTACAGCTCCCGCCAGTTTGGCGCAGGGCAGGTAGGACACATAGCTTGGCTGAGGAATCAGCACTTCATCCCCCGGATCCACCATGGCGCGCAGCGCCAGGTCAATGGCTTCGCTTCCGCCGACCGTGACAAAAATCTCATCCGAATAGTTATAGCTCAGGTTGTACTTTCTCTGAAGAAACGCCGCAATTTCCTGTTTCAGTTCTTTCAGACCGGAATTGGAGGTATAGAAGGTCTTTCCCTGTTCCAGGGAATAGATTCCCTCGTCCCGTACAAACCAGGGCGTATCAAAATCCGGTTCGCCGACGCCCAGAGAAATCGCATCCTTCATCTCGGTAACAATATCGAAGAACTTGCGGATCCCCGAAGGCTGTATCTCTGTTACTACTTTTGATAATGGGTTTCTCATGGGGTCATCAACATCCTTTCATCTTTTTTCCTGCCTACCATAACCGTGCCATGGTCTTTGTACTTCTTTAAAATAAAGTTGGTCTTGGTTCCGGTAATGCTGTCCATGGGGGACAGTTTTTCGGACACAAACATGGCCACTTCCCGCAGGCTTTTGCCCTCAATGGTAATCAGCAGGTCAAAGCTTCCGGAGATCAGGTAAACTGCTTTGACTTCCGGATAGTTGTAGATCCGCTCCGCAATGCTGTCAAACCCCTGACCCCGCTGGGGCGTGCAGCTGACTTCAATCAGTCCGGTGACCTGTTCGATGTTGGTTTTGTCCCAGTTAATCAGTGTATGGAAACCTACGATGATATTTTCTTCTTCCATCGCTTTAATTTCGTTGGCTACTATGATTTCATCCTCTCCCAGAATGACAGCCAGTTCGTCAATGCCTACACGGCTGTTTTTTTCCAGATAAGACAGGATCTTCTCTCTGATCATTGACATATGCTTCTTCTCCTTATGCTGCTGTTATACGACTTTGTAAATTTCGTCTGTTTTCGGAGGTTCCAGAAATCTGCGCTCGTCTTCCTGCTCCAGAATCCGATCATTTCCATCGGTTACCTTGCCCACAACTGCTGCCGGAATGCCGGCTTTTTCCAGCGCGCGTACCAGTCCGGTGCCATCTGGTGCCGCCATCAGCATGCTGCCGCTGGAGATCAATTCATAGGGGTTGATATGGAAAAATTCGCAGATTTCCACCGATTCCTGACGGATCGGGATTTTTTTGAAATCGATTTCAAGTCCGACGCCCGATGCCTCCGCAACTTCCCAGAGGGCACCGAAGATGCCTCCTTCCGTTACGTCATGCATCGCATGGACGCCAGACTTCACCGCGATCGCGGCCTCCGGCACAACAGAAAGATGCTGGTCAAAGCCTTTGGCTGTATTGATCAGATCCGCAGGATAGCGGGTCAGGAGTTCCGCTTCCTTCTCTTTGGCAAGGATGGACGTCCCCTCTAAGGCAATCCATTTGGTGATCACCACATCATCTCCGGGTACCGCGCCGCCGCTTTTGAGCAGTTTGTCTTTCGGCGCTTTGCCCACACCTGTCACGGAGATCAGCGGCTGATTCACCGCCCGGGTGACTTCGGTGTGTCCGCCCATAATCTGCACCTGATAGCGGGCACATTCTTCCTCCATCTGCCGCACCATGGCACGGATCTCCGCTTCCTCTGTCTCAGGCGGAAGCAGCATCGTCATCAGCAGGCCGACCGGTTCCGCGCCGGCTGACGCAATATCATTCAGAGTCACTAATACGGAAAGTTTGCCGATATCTGTCACCGTACCTGTAATAGGGTCTGTGGACAGTACAAATACTTCTCCCTCTGCCAGCTCCACTGCCGCGCAGTCCTCTCCGACGGCCGCGCCGGAGAGCACCTCCGCTCGTGTCGTATGCAGTTGTCGGAAGATGGAGCGTTTCAGCACGCTTTCCGGTAATTTGCCAATTTTCATCTCTGTCTCTTTTCTTTCTCTGCGGTTTGTGCCGCCGGTTCCGGCTGTCAGGCAGCCTTCTTTCCGGAAGCTTTTCCGCTGCCGGCAGATTTTTTCCCGGAGGAGCTGCTGCCGGAGGTCTTCTTTTCGGACGTCCCTTTGCCGGAAGTCTTCTTTTCCGAATTCCCCTTGCTGCCCGATGTCTTCTTTCCGGAATCTGCCGATTTGGAATCTTTTTTGCTGTCTGCCGGTTTTTTGCCGGCATCTTTGTCTGTTTTTTTCTTCGGATCAGTGTCCGGTTTCTGTACCGGCGCATTTCTCCAGCGAGCTGCCGCCGCCCTGGCCGTGGACAGGCTCTGGGAGCCTACGGCCGCCCGCATGGCGCTGCTGGCCTGGGGATTGGCGGAGGCTGTTCCCACTGCGTACGTGGACGGGGTCGAACGGTAGGTGGTGGAATTGAACTGCGTTCTGCTCGTTACCTTTCCGTTGACTTTGACCACTTTCCATAAGCGGGCCGTGGCGCCGGAGCTTCCTCCGGATGTCAGGGAAACGGACCCCACCGGCGCGCCGCTGGCAACCAGCTTTGTGGCCGAAGGAATGGTTCCGGTGATCTGGCTTTCAAAGGACACCTTGCGGTTCTTCGGCCGTGTCTCCACCCCGTATACCGTGAAGGTAATCCTGGAACCGTCTGTTTTTCCGGAAATGTATACCGGATTCTTCTGATTGTTCCGGAATTTCATATCTTTGGATGTGCCTGCGATGGCCGCGTCCGCGGAAGCGTCCACATAATGCACCCGCATGGAATGGCCCGAGCGTTCCACAATCTCCAGCTCCGCGCGGATCACCGCGTTGTATAAAGTCGTGGACACCTGGCAGATTCCTCCGCCTACGGAGTCCACGGTTGTACCGTTTTCGAAGGCGTGGGCAATCTCATATCCGTTTTCTTTGGTAAAGGGCTGACAGGCCGCATAGACGGAAAACGTTTCGCCCGGTTCCAGGAGGGTTCCGTTGATCTTTTTCGCCCCGTTGGCCAGGTTTACCTTTCTTCCGGAGGGAGAAGACGAATAATCTGTGGAAAACGTTCCCAGCACGTCTTTGATTTTGCTCAGTTCTTCCCGAGAGCCCCTGGGCTGTATGGTGACGGTTTTCAGCTCGATGGAAGGATTTTTCCTCCATCCTTTCGCGAAGCAGGCATCCACCGCCTGTACGGATCCGTCCGTATCCACGGACCAGCCTTTCTTCCCGCCGGCCACTGTCAGACGGCCTTTTTTCTCCACAAGGCGGTAGTTCACGGCCTTGCTGGTCAGGCGGCTGCCTGCCCGGTCAATCACGCGCTCCACCCGGTCGGGATCGGAAGCCAGCACGATGGGATATGTCTTTTTCCCGTCCTTCAGGCTGCGGATCTGGCGAAACCGTGTGAACAGACTGCCGGTTTTGCCATAGGACACCGCCTGTTTTACCACATCTGTATTCTTCCAGGACAGTCCCAGCTCCCCGGCTGTCGTCTTTATCTGCCTGCTGCCGGCCTGCAGCGTCACCGGTTCCTCCTGCAGTCCGTCCACATAAGTCCGGATCCTGCGCTCTGCCTCCTGTTCCGAAGTGCCTGCGGAAACCACGCGGCCAATCGCCACATGCTGACTGAGTCTGCCGCTTTCGCCGCTGTGCCTGTGCACATAGGAAGCCATGCCGCCTATACAGGCAGCGCCGGCCGCCGCTGCGGCAAGAACCACGCCAAGTACTGCTTTAGTGCTTTTTTTCATCTATTCTCCCGTATTTTGCATGAATCTGGTCAATCATCCGGGAAGCTTCGCTTCTGGTCAGATGATCAAGGTCCATATTAGTGTTTATTTTATGATACATTATCAGATGATTCAAGTCCCTTTTTTGCGGCGGCGTAATTGGCGTCTGCTTTTTAACCGCGTAACAGAGCGGCTTCGGCATAAAAATATCCGGATCTTCTGTTCCGTACTGTTCCTTCAGCCGTAGATAGATCCGTGCGCTGGCCATGGCGTCATCCAGCGCCCGGTGCTGCCGCTGCGGATGCAGGGAAAAATACTCCTCCAGCGCGCCAAGCGTTTTTTTCTGTTCTGCCGGAAGCAGGCGGCGGGCCAGTTTCAGCGTATCAATGCCTGTTCGTTCAAATGTCAGTCCCTGGTTGACCGCTGCCTGCTTCAGAAACGCGTAGTCAAAGATCAGATTGTGCCCGATCAGCGTACATTCTCCGGCAAATTCCAGAAATTTGCGGATTACTTCCTCCTGCTCCGGCGCCTCAGCCAGCATCCTGTCCGTAATCCCCGTCAGTTCTGTAATCTTCGTCTCCAGCCTGCGGTGCGCATTGAGGAAACTGGAAAACGTCTCTGTCAGTGTCCCGTTCTTCACGCGCACCGCGCCGATTTCGATGATTCTGTCTCTCGTCACCCGCAGGCCGGTCATCTCCAGATCCACCGCGATATATTCTTCCTCTGTCCGTTCCATTCGTCCCTCTTTCCTTTACTGAAAGCTCTCACAGACCAGAAAAACCGGGGGACCGAATCCCCCGGTTTTCCGGTCTGCCGGCAGTCCTCATCCCAGCAGCGGGCCGCCAAGCAGCACTTCCAGCGCATTGCGTATCAGAATTCCGTCTTTGGTCTTGCCGTTGTCTCCGCGGAACACAACGACCGCCTTCGGATAATTATCCCTTATCTTGCGCAGCGGCGCCAGAATCTGACTCTCTCTTTCACCAGTCAGATCTTCTGCCACCTGAATATAATTTTTTTCTTCTCCCCGTGTCGCGATAAAATTCACTTCCTGGGATCCGATTTTTCCGTTGCACACCTTGTATCCCCTGCGGATCAGCTCAAAAAACACCTTATTTTCCAAAAGGCCCTTTCTGTCCTGTTCGCGGATTTTACGGAGATAATTGTGGAGTCCGGCATCCGCGATATAATACTTGCTGAGTGTCTTTAAATACCGTTCTCCCGGTATGTCATACCGCCTGGATTCATAAAACAGATGGGCGTGCAGCAGCGCCTCGATGTAGATTTCCAGGGTTTTTGTGGCGTGCTTTTTCGGTCTGCTCCCGTCTTCGCTCTCTCTGGCAGCGTTCAGGTATTTGCCCACACCGGTGGCAGAGATATTGTGCCCGATATTGGCCGCCAGCACCGTAATAATGTTCCGCAGCAGAATCGGATCTGTGATTACGCGGCGCGCGCTCTGCTTCTCCAGTTCCTGAATATCGCGTACTATAATGGTAGAATAAGCCCCTTCCAGTACGACTCTCGCCTTGTCAACATCCAGCCCCAGGTCAACAAGCAGCGGGAAACCGCCGTACTTGATATACAGATAGTAGACCTCTTCCAAGTCATACAGCAGGTCATTGGTACCGCTGAACCTGCGTTCCTGCAGCGGCGCATCCGGATTCATGTCCCGGAAGCCGTGGGACTCGATAAATTCACCGAAGGACAGGGGCGGCACAGAGATCTCCTCATACAGAGCTTCTTCCTGCACCGCCTGCAGCCGGCCGGAATAGATGCTTTTATTGGAAGAAGCCAGGAAAATATCATAGGACGGATCTTCGGTCAGCACATTCACCGCCTCTTCCCAGCCGCGCACATGCTGGATTTCATCCAGCAGAAGAATCATATTCTCTTGCTTCTGCCGCGTAATATACTGGATCAGCTCCTTTGCCGACATGGCCGGAAAATCAATAGACTCAAAATTAATCCGTATGACCCGGGTCTTTTCCTGCCCATGCTCTGCCAGATACTGTTCCAGCAGACGCAGCACGCAGGTCTTTCCGCATCCGCGGGGTCCGGTGATAACCTTCAGCTTCCCGTTGCCCAGGCTGGCAATCAATCGTTTTGTGTAACTTTCCCTTTCCCGCAGTATAAATTCTTTCATCGCAATCCCCCACTGCTCCGTTGAAAAAATAAAATCTGTAACATACTCGCTTTTGTGAATGTTTTTTGTTTATAATCAAAGTTATTAACATTCAAGTCATAAAATCTTATGTTAATTTCAAAACAATCTGGGATAATCAAAAATTTATATCCGATTTTTCTCATTTTTTACCTGGAGATTAATTTAATAATAAATGATTTTCCCATAAACTTCAACTGTCGCCGCTCCCGCAGCAAAGTTTCTCCTGTGAATTGGTCAAAAAAACGAACCGGCCAGCAAACCGCTGTCCGGTCCGATTGTTCAGAATTTTTCTTCTATACTCTTTTCCAGTCAGCGAACCTTAATCTGATCCACTGCCTCACGGATTTCGTCATCATTCATTTCCAGCATATCCGGAATTTCGATGATTCCTCCCTTTTCGGCTGCTTCCATTACTTTGGCATACAGGAGCACGGACAGCGCATGCGGCATCTGAATTCCCACCGGGAACAGTCCGCCGGATTCTGTCTGAATCACTACCTGGTCCATCTTTTTCGGTTCCAGAATGCAGCCGGTGCAGTTCATAAAAAACTGCAGCGGTTTATTTCCGTCTATCACAGTAAAAGTTTTCATAAAAAAGCCCCTTTCGGTATACAAAGAATTTTCCTGTCCGGTAGACAAGTATAGGACTTTTTCTGAAAAATGCAACTGGTTACTGTCCGGTCATTCTGTTTCCTTCCGAACATCTCCCTGCCCTGGTTTCTCCCTGATGATCTGCTTCGGAGCGGATCCCGTCCACCAGAATACCCACCACCTGATCCAGTGCTTCCTGGTAAGTAATCCCGTTCTGCACCAATACATCCTGCTGAAAAAAACGTTCCAGAGAGCTTTCCATCATGGTCTTGAATACCGGAATCGAAAACCTGCGCAGTACCCCGGACTCCATGCCTTCTTCCAGAAGGCGGATGGTTTCCTCCCAGTCATTTTCCAGGCGTTCCGTCAGATGACCGTAGATTTCCGGATATTTGTCCCGGAGGATATAGAGCTTCTGAAAGTCCAGACTGCGGTACCGTTCCGGCATGGCGCCGAGGAGCCGCCGAATCCGTTCCGCCGGATCGAGATCCGGATCCTGCAGTACCTGCTGTTCACTGGTTTTAATGGAATCAAACAGATAATCCACG
>OCTW013376971.1_pt1 | contig 18315 bp, 22 predicted proteins | sample 1539671 | NCBI WGS metagenome assembly OCTW01 (sample SAMN02144230, study PRJEB22623) | gut metagenome | biome: sheep rumen | host: Ovis aries | place: New Zealand
GATTTGAAGTGTATATTCAAATCTAAAGAATCATCAATTACTAGCGATGATTCATTAATCAAATTACAAACATATTATACGAGGAGGATACACTATGACTTTTACAAGTATTGAAGCTGATGAAAACATTATTCAGGTACGTATGGAAAATGTCGAAAAGAATTCTTTGCCGGTGGCAGATATCTTTCAGACCTTTGCCAAGTATGATGTAAACATTGATATGATTTCATCAGTCAACTATGAAGACTCATTACGCATGGATTTTACTTGTGATGATTCTTCCAGCAAAGCCTTAAACGAAGCGATTGGCGAAGTAACGGAAAAACATCCGCGTATTCATATCTTCACCAAACGTAATGTCGGCAAACTGATTGTCGAAGGAGAAGAAATGCGTGATCGCCCAGGGGTGGCGGCGGAGGTATTCGCCATCTTAGGCAAACATATGATCCCCTTCTCACAGGTGACGACCAGTGAGATCTCGATCTCATTTGTTTTACATAAGAAATATATCGAAAAAGCTTTAACAGTCATTAAGGAGGAAATGAAATAAAATGGCACTATTTGAAGGCAGCGCTGTCGCTATGATCTTACCAATGAAAGACAATGGCGATATCGATTATGAAGGATTTAAAAAACATGTACAAAGAATGATTGATGGCGGTGTACAGGCCATCTTAGTCAATGGGACAACGGGTGAACCAGCGACCATCTTATGGGAAGATGAACAGGAATTAACTAAGATTGCCGTTGCAATGTGCAAAGGCACAAAAACCAAAGTGATTGCTGGCGGCGGTTCAAACAATACGGCTGTCGCAATTGAAAAAGCCAAATTTAATGCAGCCGTTGGCGCTGATGCCAACTTAGTGGTAACCCCTTATTACAATAAAACCTCACAGCGCGGCTTGATTGCTCATTATAAAGCAATCGCGGCGGCGGCTCCTGATTTACCATTAATCATGTATAACGTGCCTGGTCGTACCGGCATGAAGATTGCCGTTGATACGGTTGTGGAATTAGCGAAAGTGCCAAATATCATCGCAATGAAAGATGCCACGGATGATATCGCTTATGCGATGGAAGTCTTAACAAGAACACGTGATTTAGACTTTGATTTATATTCAGGCTGTGATGATAATATCCTGCCATTTATTGCGGCTGGGGGAAAAGGTGTCATCTCTGTTTTATCAAACCTTTATCCAAGAGAAACAGAAATGTTTGCCCAGTTATGTTTAAAAGGTGATTTAGAAAAAGCCCGTGAAATGGCTTTAGACTTCAATGATGTCTCTAAATACTTATTCATTGATACAAACCCAATTATGCCAAAGGCAGCCTTAAAACATATGGGTTATATTGATTCTGAAGCATTAAGACAGCCATTAATCCCAACGACGGACGAAAATAAAAAATTATTATTCGATGCGATGGCAGCTTTCGAAAAGAAAGGATACTAAAATGAAAGTAATTGTTTATGGATACGGTGTGATGGGCAAGAAAGTTGTCAATGCCGTGAATAATGATGCGCATTTAGAATTAGTCGGTGTTGTGTCACCAGTCTTTGATCAGGATCCTGGTGTTCCTGCTTATAAATCATTAAAGGAAGTAACTGGTGAAGTAGAAGGCATTATCGACTTCTCTCACCCTAATAACTTAGCGGATATCTTAGCTTATGTGAAAGCTCATAAAATTCCCGCTGTTATTGCGACAACTGGTTTTAGTGAAGACCAGTTAGCTTCTATTCAGGAAGCCAGCAAAGAAGCGCCGATCTTCCAGTCTTACAACACATCTTATGGTGTCGCTATGCTCAATAAGATGGTCAAAGAATTTACCGCTGAATTATATGCTCATGATTTCGATGTAGAAATCTTAGAAGCGCATCATCATCGTAAGATTGATGCCCCTTCTGGCACGGCTAAAATGCTTTACAACTCAGCGGCCTCAGCGATCGATGGCGCGCATCCGATCTATGATCGTGAATCACGTCACGAAAAACGTGAACGTAATGAAATTGGCATCGCCTCATTAAGAGCCGGGACCATTTATGGAGAACACACCGTGCTTTATGGCGGTGATGATGAATTAATTGAAATTAAGCATACCGCATTATCAAGAGATATCTTCGCGAAAGGCGCGGTTTCAGCGATGAATGCCTTAGCGAAAAAAGACAAAGGTTTCTATAACTTAGAGACACTCTATAATTAAAAAGGAGAACAGGATGGTACTTCAGACAAAGTTTGCGACAATTAAAGGAAATGATCTTTATATTGATGGTGTGAAAGCCACGGATTTAGCTTCGCAATACGGCACGCCGCTCTATGTTATGAGCGAAGGACACATTCGTCAGCAGATGAATGAGTTAAAAACAAAATTTTTAGATAAATATGAGAATGCTTTACCTCTTTTTGCTTCGAAATCGTTCAGCTGTCTCGCTATTTATAAATTAGCGAGTGAATACGGCATCGGGATCGACTGCGTTTCCGCGGGAGAAATTTCGATTGCCTTAAAAGCTGGTTTCGATCCTGATAAAATCTATTTTCATGGCAACAACAAACTGCCAAGTGAAATTGAATATGCCTTATCCCATGATGTGACTCATTTTGTCATTGATAACTTCTATGAAATTGAATTATGCGAAAAGATCGCTGGGGAATTAGGCAAGAAGGTCAAAGCGACCGTCCGTGTTGTACCAGGCATTAAAGCCGGCGGTCATAACTTCATTATGACCGGCCATAAAGATACGAAGTTCGGTTTCTCTTCACACTACGGCATCTATCTGAAGGCCATTGCGAAAATCTTAAACTCTGAAAATATCGAATACGAAGGCTTACATGCCCATATCGGTTCACAGGTTTTCGATCTCTACGCTTATATTTCGGCGATGAATAAATTCATGGGCTTCGTGGATGAAATCTATGAAAACTTCGGTGTTGTCACTTCGAAAGTCAATGCCGGCGGCGGGTATGGTATCGCCTACAACAAAAATGATGAACCGCTTGATTTTGAAGTCATCACTTCTGAAATTATGAAAGTCATCTATGGGCATTATGATGAAAAAGGCTGGGCGCATCCAGCAGTCATGATCGAACCAGGCCGTTATGTTGTCGGGAATGCCGGGATCACTCTTTATACCGTTGGCGCCATCAAGGAAATTCCTGATGTGCGGACATATGTTTCTGTCGATGGCGGGATGGCCGACAATATCCGTACCGCTTTATACGATGCTGACTATGATGGCATCGTTGCGAATAAAGCTGGTGAAACGAAGACGAAAAATGTCCGCGTCGCTGGGAAATGCTGCGAAAGCGGGGATATTGTCGTCAAAGATGTCAATGTCACGGCCAATATTATGCCGGGGGATATCTTTGCTGTTTTCACGACCGGTGCTTATAACTACACTATGTCATCAAACTACAATCAGCTGCCAAAGCCTGCGGTTGTCTTCACTTATGAAGGCAAAACGAAATGTGTAATTCGCCGCCAGACTTTCGATGATCTGGTTGCCTATGATGTGACAGAAGATTACAAATAAGGCAATCACACGATTGTCTTTTTTGCTAAAAGGAGGTTTTCCGATGGAGAAGATACAGAATATTGCCATTGTCGGTCGCGGTGCGATCGGCGTGATCTATGGCTCCTTACTAATGAAAAAAATGGGTTATAAACATGTTGCCTTCCTCTGCGATGCAAAACGTAAAGCAAGATATGAAAAACAGGATGTCCTCTTCAATGACCAGCCGATGCATTTTCAGTATATTACCCAGGGGGATGACTTTTATCCGGATCTGATTATTGTGGCCACGAAGTATGTGAAAATTAAACAGACAATTGAAGAAATTCATCCTTTTGTTCATGAGTCAACCGTTATTATTTCGACGATGAACGGGATCAAGAGTGAAGATGACTTGCGTGAGGCTTTTGGCCGTTATCACGTTATTCGCACGATCGCTCAGAAGATGAGCTCGGTTTACCATAATAACCAGGTTACCGCTCATCCTCTTGGCGAATTAGTAATCGGCGCGGAAGATCGTAATGACTTAGCCAACTTAGCCCGCTTGGAGGAAGTCTTTGACTATGCCGAGATTCCTTATCTCCTCTCAACGGATATTAAACGTGATGCCTATTCTAAACTTATGATTAACTGCGGCGTCAATCAGACGTGTGCAGCTTATCATCTCACTTATGGTGATCTCCAAAAAGAAGGAAAATATCGCGATATGGTCATAGCGACGATGCGGGAAGTTGCGAAAGTCGCCGCCTTTGAAGATATTCGTCTTACTGAAGAGGACATCACGGCCTGGATGAAGGCTTTAGATGCTGTTGATCCGCAAGGGATGCCAAGCATGGCTCAGGATGTACTGGAAAATCGGCCGACAGAAATTGGTTTGTTTGCCGGGATGATTGTGCCCCTCGCCCATAAATATAAGGTGAAAGTCCCTTATAATGAAAATTTCCTAGCAATGCTAGGAAATTAATGAACGTATTTGTTTAAGAAATTTTTAACGGTACTTTCATAAAGCGGCTGATTCACCATGTAGCTATCGGCATGGTTCGCTCCTTCGACAACGAGCAAGTCTTTTGGGGCATTGCAGGCTTTATATAATTCATAGACCATATAAGTTGGGACAAAGTCATCCTGATCTCCATGAATGAATAATGTTGGGGTATGAGACTTCGCCACCTGCTTAGTAGCATCGGCATCTTTAATATCATAACCAAGAACTCTCTTCGACATTGTTTCCGCATTTGGAACAAGCAGGTTCGAAGGGATTTTTTTGTTTTTCAGGATATTTCTGAATTCATCAATGATATTAGTATAGCTGCAGTCGGAAATAATGCATTTGACATCCTGCGATAAATCTTCACCACTGGCCATTAAAACGGCCGCGCCGCCCATCGATAAGCCGTGTAAAACAATTTGTAATGGTTTGAAGGCAAAATACTTCTGGACTTCATGAATCCATTCTAAGATATCTAAGCGATCTAACCAGCCAAAACCAGCATAGTCCCCTTCGCTATCGCCATGAGCACGGGCATTTGGCAGTAAGATATGATAGCCTAATTCATGATAGAAACGTAAGAAGTAAGCCCAGTCGCGGAAATTCGTCGAATGATAACCGTGGACAAGAATAATGACTTTATTACTATCCTCACTGGCTGGAAGCAGTTTTCCTTTCAGTTTTAAATCATCAAAAGCGGTGATTTCCATGTCAATAAAGTGCGCCTGATCTAAGAAATCCATATCTTCTTTCTTTAATTCGTGGTGGACATCAGGTGTATGAATCGCTTTTCTTTTTAAATTGTGCTGCGCCGCAAATTTGAGTGCTTCATAACCGATCAGACTGTAAGTAATCACCCCGGTAACCAGGGCTGCCCCAATGGCAATTTTGGTATCTTTTTTCATGTGTTTAACCCCCTTTCTTTCAGTTTAACATATTCAAAAAATGAATGAAATGAATTTATGAGTTACGATCAATACGGCGATCATGCAGCCTTGAACTATAGTATTTTTTCTTGTCGTTATACATCTGATAATCGGCTTCTTTGAAAATGATATTGAATGGTAAAGAATTATCTGGTTTCCAGACCATCCCGACAGCTGTCGAGATATCTTCGTCTACCAAATGTTTGCGCAGGGCCTCATTCATGTCTTGAGCCTCTGCCTCTGTCAAGCCGATTTTAATGCTTAAAAATTCATCACCGCCCATGCGGAAAACAGGGTCTGGCATAAAGAAGTTTTTCAGCACATTGGCTGCGCGGATAATAAATAAATCGCCTTCATGATGACCATAGTAGTCATTGATATGCTTGAGACCATTGAGATCAAAGAAAAAGAATGTAATCGACTGATTCTTCAAGGCTTTCATATAATCATGCAGGGAAGCACGGTTAAACAGTCCGGTTAAGGCATCATTATAACTGAGCTGACGCAGTTTTTTAGCGCGATCCCGGTCACGCACCAGGGAAGCGAGAAACTTGCCTAAGAGCGTATACATGGTGGTGATATTGCCAATCGCATCATGAGGAGGATTATCGACACCATAGAATCCAAAGCGCTGATTGCCAAGCGTTAACGGTCCCACCACTAAGCTGTGAATGTTTTGCGGCTTGAGAGTATCATACATTTCCGGATCGATCGGTTTGTATTCCTCTAAATCATAAATGATGATATTCTCCCCTTTTTCAAAATGTTTGTTCCAGACATGCATGGTACTTGCTGACACATTCTGGAGATTATGAATTTCTGGGGTAATGCCTTCCCGGCACCATTCATACGTATTGGATGAAGTGCCGTCTGGATTATTCTCAAAAATGTACATGCGGTCACTATCGAATTGTTTGCCTAAAGATTCAACTGAGAGCTCAATGGCTTGATTAGGATCTGTTGCACTATAAGCGACATCGCAGACATTATTGAGAATGCGTTCATTATTATTCATTTTGACCTGCGTTTGAGATGGATTAAGGGTATTAAGATCGGTCGCTATTTCCACGCGATACGTGATGCCATTTTCGACAATCATCGTGTCTCTTACCAAAAAGGTTGTGGCGAGGCGTTCGTTAATAACACTCCAGTCATAGAACATATTTTCCTGTAAGCGCTCATTGGTACAGTTGGCGCATGGCAAATCATAACCATAAAATGTTTTATAGCACTTTTGTCCCAAATATTGATCATCACTTGTCAAATGCAAGGCTTCCCGACCTGCTTTATTGAGGAAAACGACTTTATTAGTACTGATCTCAGTAATATAGACGATATCCTCATAGTTTTCAAAAAACTGTTTTAATTCTTTCATATGAAAAACTCCCTTTGGTACATTATAACCTTTTATAATAACATAAAACAAGAAAGTTTCACAATATGGATTAAATTTATTATGATGAAATTTATGTGACCAAAAATGAAAGGAAATATGAAAAGGCAGCGATAGTCCTATGCAAAACAAGAAATTTGTAGAAAAAAGTTGTTTTTTACACAAAGAAAACGATTTCATGAGCCGGGATGTCCTATAAATACATGCTTATTTGTGCTAAAATATCAACTAGTATGAGGTGATATTATGACAAAAATCGTCAAACAGGAACAAATTGCGGAAGTGGCTGACGCGCTGCAACGCGGTGAAGTGGTCGCTTTTCCAACCGAAACGGTTTATGGCGTTGGGGTAAAATTTGGTGATCCCAAGGCTTTAGAAAAGCTTTTTATCGCGAAAAACCGTGATCATTCCAAGGCGATTACGCTGATGTTATCGCATATCGAAGAAATCGAAAAGTATGCTTATGTCGATGAAAAGATCATGAATGTAGCGAGAACATTCATGCCCGGACGCATTACCCTCGTCTTAAAGAAAAAGGAGAATGTGGCGGAGGCGATGACCAATGGTTTACCAACCATCGGTATTCGGATTCCGGATAGCCCTTTTGTACTCGATCTGATTGATCGCTGCGGGGCTCTCTCAGTGACGAGTGCGAATCTTTCAGGACATGGCAATACCAGCAGTACGCAGGAAGTTCTCGAGCAGCTCGATGGACGCATTGATCTGGTGGTTGAAGGACATTCTCACTCACTGGTGGCGAGCACCGTGGTGATGTTAACAGATGGCCAGGTTAAAGTGCTGCGTGAAGGTGAAATCACTGAAAAAGAAATAAAGGAGGCCTTTCGATGAAAATTGCCGTCGCCTGTGATCATGGCGGATTCCGATTAAAAAATGTTTTAATCGAAGAAATGAAGAAGATGGGATATGAAATTGAGGATTTTGGTACTTATAGTGAAGAATCCTGCGATTATCCTGATTATGCATCCAAAGCAGCTAAAGCAGTTGCCAGCGGAGAATGTGAAAAAGGTGTTGTTGTCTGCGGGACAGGAATTGGGGTATCCATTACCTGCAATAAAGTAGACGGCATCAGATGTGCTTTATGTCATGATGTCTTTAGTGCTAAAGCGACACGTGCCCATAACGATGCCAATATGCTTGCCATGGGTCAGCGCGTGATTGGTGAAGGCTTAGCCGTAGAAATCTTAAAAGCCTGGTTAACAACTGATTTTGAAGGAGGACGTCATGTCCGCCGTATCGAAAAAATGATGGCTTTAGAAAAGGAGTAAACCGATGAGAGATACAGCAGTATTTGAAAGTGTTCAGAGAGAATTAAACAGACAGAGAAATAACATTGAATTAATCGCTTCAGAAAACTTTGTGTCTGAAGAAATCTTACAGTTAGCTGGTTCCGTTCTAACAAATAAATATGCCGAAGGTTATCCCGGAAAGAGATATTATGGCGGCTGTCAGTTCGTCGATGAAGTCGAAACATTAGCGATCGACCGGGTATGTCAGTTATTTAACTGCAAATATGCTAATGTCCAGCCTCATTCTGGGGCTCAGGCCAACACCGCGGTTTACTTTGCGTTATTACATCCCGGTGATAAAGTCTTAGGCATGAGCTTAGCTGATGGCGGTCATTTAACGCATGGTTCCCCAGTCAACTTCTCAGGGAAAACTTATGAATTCCATGAATATGGGGTGAAACGTGATACGGAAACCATCGATTACGATGCTTACAAGAAATTAGTTGAAGAGATCAAACCAAAGTTAGTTGTGGCTGGTGCTTCAGCTTATTCAAGAGTGATCGATTTTAAATTCATGGCTGATGTAGCTCATGAAAATGGCGCTTTATTCATGGTGGATATTGCTCATATCGCTGGTTTAGTAGCCGCTGGTGAACATCCTTCACCATTCCCATATGCGGATGTTGTTACCACCACTACGCATAAGACTTTAAGAGGTCCTCGTGGCGGGGTTATCATGACTAATAGCGAAGAATTAATCAAGAAGATCAATTCGGCTGTCTTCCCAGGTATGCAGGGGGGACCATTAATGCATATTATCGCGGCTAAAGCAGCCTGCTTCTATGAAGCACTGCAGCCAGAATTCAAAGAATATGCGAAACAGGTGAAAGCCAATGCCAAAGCTTTAGAAGCATCTTTAAAAGAAGAAGGTTTCAGAATCGTGACGGGCGGCACAGATAACCACTTAATGTTAGTGGATGTGAAAGCTAGCTGCGGTATCTCTGGAAAGAAAGCCCAGCGTTTACTTGATGAAGTCAACATCACTGCTAATAAGAATGCGATTCCTTTTGATACTGAAAAACCATTCAAAGCATCTGGGATCCGTGTGGGTACCCCGGCAATGACGACAAAAGGCTTTAAGGAAGACGACTTTAGAGAAGTTGGTAAGATTATCGCTTATCGTTTAAAGAATGAAGAAACAGATGAAGTGAAACAGGCTTGTTTAGCAAGAGTGAAAGCTTTAACTGATAAAGTGACAATGTACAAGGATATTAATTATTTGGAGAAGTAGTTTTTTATGAGTGTTACAATTATTGATCATTCCCTTATTAAACATAAATTATCGATTATGCGAAATAAGGATACTTCCACTTATCTTTTCAAGCAGGCGCTTGATGAGATTGCCATGTTAATGGCTTATGAAGTATCAAAGAATTTCCCATTGAAATTGATCGATATCGAAACCCCAGTTTGTAAGACGACCGGTTATGAATTAGCAGAACAGATTGTCTTAGTACCGATTTTAAGAGCTGGGATCGGGTTAGTAGATGGATTCAGAACGATTATGCCGAATGCGAAAATTGGTCACATCGGGATGTATCGTGATGAGGAAACATTAGAACCCCATGAATACTATGCCCGTTTTCCTAAAGGTATTGAAAATTCTAAAGTGATTATTGTCGATCCGATGTTAGCGACCGGCGGGTCCGCTGATATGGCGATTGAAGATATTAAAAAACGTGGTGCGAAAGATATTATCTTAGTGTGCTTAGTGGGCGCCCCAGAAGGCGTTAAATTCTTACAGAAGAAGCATCCGGATGTGGATATTACGTTAGCTGCGTTAGATGATCATTTGAATGAAAATGGTTATATTGTTCCTGGTTTAGGGGATGCTGGGGATCGTCTGTTTGGTACGGATTAATGGATGATCTCAAGAAGATGCTCAGGCAGAGCCAGCCGCTTTTCAGTTTTGTGCTGGTTATTCTGATCATCGTTACTATCGTTACAAAAAATATAGGTTATGCCTTGGGCTGGGTTTATGGCTCAGCCATTGGCATGCTTGTATATTTTGTAAATATAAAAATGGTCGATCTGATCATTTTAAAAAAGTCTAAGTGGGGGGTTCTGCTTTTAATGTTAAAGCTGCCAATCTATGCCATCGGCTTGCTGCCGGGGGTCTATTTTAAGCTCTATCCGTTATTAGTGACGAGCTTTCTGGCGCTGATGCTGCCAAAGTATACCATCTACTGGACGACATTCAGGGAAAGGAGGAAACATGAATAATGAAGATCGTCATTCAAAGTGAGCTGGTTTATTCTTTAATCATCACAACCGTTTTGGCAATATTCTTCATTTGGGTAGGTAAGAAATTCAAAGAAGCAGATCCGTTAGAGAGACCTCATGGTATTATGCTTGTGTTTGAATCGTTAATTAAATGGTTATATGACTATTTTGGCGGGATTTTCCCAAAGAAATTCTCACAAAACTATTATGTCTGGTACACGATGCTGTTTATTTGGCTGGTATGTTCTAACCTGTCAGGTCTGATTGGCTTTGATGCCCCGACTTCGAACTGGTCCGTAACATTATCACTGACAATGGTTACTTTCGTTTTGATCCAGATTAATTCGATTAAACACCAGGGCTTAGGTTCCTACATTAAAGGGAATTTGATTCCGCCTACAAACCTCTTTGGTTTGATTTCACCATTGATCTCTATTTCATTGCGTATTTTCTGTAATATGTTAAGTGGGACATTTATTATGGCCTTGGTTTACACGTTTACGAACTGGCTGTCTAGTCACATTATTCCATTTAACTTTATTGGTCCGCTGGTTGCACCATTATTACATGCATATTTCGATGTATTCTCAGGTGTCATCCAGGCGTTAGTCTTTGTTACTATATCCACAATCATGATCTCGATTGAGAACCCTGATGAGGAATAAAAAAATGTCTAATCTATTTATTTAGGAGGAAAAGAAATTATGACAGATAAAGGTTTGATTGCGATCGCTGCAGGTATCGCAGTATTAGCAGGTTTAGGTACAGGTATCGGTGAAGGGATCGCCGCTTCAAGAGCCCTTGAAGCATTAGGTCGTAATCCAGAAGCTGAAAACAAGATTCGTACATTAATGATTTTAGGTATCGCCTTAACAGAAACTGTAGCCTTATATGGTTTACTTGTTTCATTAATCTTAATCTTCGTATATTAATACCATTTATTATTTAAGGAGGAATTGCGATGCCAGATATTGAATTGAAGCTATTCCCGAACATTACCACAATCATTGTGCAGTTATGCTCGACTGGCATTCTGTTCTTGTTATTTAAGAAATACTGCTGGAAATTTGTCGTTGGTTTCTTGGATAAACGAGCAGATGCGATCGAAAAGAACATCACTGATGCCAAAGATATGCGCGATCAGGCACAGACATACTTAGATGAGTCAGAAAAACAGGCTCGTGAAAGTGCAAAACAGTATCGTGAAATTGTCGATATGGCAAAAGAAGATGCAAATAAAGAAAAGCAGAAAATCATGGATGCTGCTAACGAACAGGCTAGAAAGAAAATGGCCCAGGCCGAAGAAGAAATCGAAGCACAGAAAGCGCAGGCGCGCGCTGAGATGAAGACGGAAATCGTCGATATCGCCACGCAGGTAGCGGAAAAGATTATGAATAAAGAAATGGATGCAGCTGCTAACGATGCCATGGTTAAAGACTTTGTAGATAAGGTTGTGAACTAATGGATAGTCAGGTTGCTGATCGCTATGCTGAGTCTCTCTTCGCTTTAGCGGAAGATGAGAATGCAGTTGATGCGTATCTCAAGGATATGAAGTTAGTGGACACTGTTTTAGAAAGTGATCCTGTATTTATTCAGTTCTTTTCACATGTTTTGGTTTCTGATGATGACAAATACAAACTGTTAGATCAGGCATTTGCCTCATCAGTTTCTAAATATGTGCTGAATTTTCTTAAACTGTTAGTCAAGAAAAGAAGAGTTCGTTATATTCGTGATATTGTTCGAAGCTTTATTGGTTTATGCAATAAAAAGTTAGGAATCGAAGAAGGTATTGTGTATACTGCTTATCCATTATCTGATGCTCAGATCAAGGATATTGCCGGTGCTGTTTCTAAGAAAGAAAACAAATCCATCGTTCTTCGCCAGATTGTTGATCAGAACCTGATCGGTGGGATCCGTGTTCAGATCAATGACAGAGTATATGATGATTCTATTAAAAATAAAGTTGAAAAGCTTAGAAATGAGCTTTTAGGAAAGTAGGTGAACAGTGTGAGTTTAAGACCAGATGAGATCAGTGCTTTGATTAAAGAACAAATCAAGCATTACGATGATGTCATTGAACAGAAAGACGTTGGTACAGTCATGACTGTCGGTGACGGTGTCTCAGTTATTCACGGTTTAGACAATGCCATGCTGGGTGAATTAATCGAATTCCCTCATAGCGTATATGGGATGGTCATGAACCTCGATGAAGATAGTGTCGGTGTCACACTCTTAGGGAATTCAGATGAAATTAAGGAAGGCGATGAAGTCCGTCGTACAGGCCGTATTATGGAAGTTGCGGTCGGCGACGAATTATTAGGTCGTGTTGTTAACCCATTAGGACAGGCGATTGATGGTCAGGGAGAAATCCATACCACTAAAACCCGTCCAATTGAACGTATTGCACCAGGGGTTATGACCCGTAAGAGTGTTGATACGCCATTACAGACCGGGATTACAACGATTGATGCCATCATCCCTATCGGTCGTGGTCAGCGAGAATTAATTATCGGTGACCGTCAGACTGGTAAAACAGCGATTGCCATTGATACTATTTTGAACCAGAAAGGTCAGAATATTTACTGTATCTATGTCGCAATTGGACAGAAAAACTCAACCGTTGCACAGGTTGTTCAGAAATTAAAAGAAGGCGGCGCAATGGAATATACAACCGTTGTCTCTGCCAGTGCCTCAGAATTAGCACCAGTTCAGTACATCGCTCCATATGCCGGCTGTGCGATTGGTGAAGAATGGCTTGAACAGGGCAAAGATGTCCTGATCGTATACGATGATTTAAGTAAACACGCCGTTGCTTACCGTACCTTATCCCTCTTATTAAAGAGAGCCCCAGGTCGTGAAGCTTATCCAGGTGATGTCTTCTACTTACATTCAAGATTACTAGAAAGATCTTGTAAATTAAATGAAGAAAATGGCGGTGGTTCCATTACCGCCCTGCCAATTATCGAAACCCAGGCTGGCGATATCTCAGCTTATATCCCAACCAATGTTATTTCGATTACTGATGGTCAGATCTTCTTACAGCAGGAATTATTTAACTCTGGTTTCAGACCAGCCATCGATACTGGTTTATCCGTATCCCGTGTTGGTTCCGCTGCCCAGATCAAAGCCATGAAGCAGGTTTCATCAACATTAAAATATGAATTAGCACAGTATGAAGAAATGAAATCTTTCGCTCAGTTTGGTTCTGACCTTGATGCAGAAACGAAATCAGTCATCGATAAAGGGGAAAGAATCTTACAGACGTTAATTCAGCCACAGTATTCGCCACGTAGTGTAGAAGAAATGGTCTTAACGTTATTCGCCTTAAAATATGGCTTTACGAAGACCATTAAGACCGACAAAATCAGTGATTTCATGAGTGGTTTAGTCGATAACATGACCGCCCATCATCCTGATTACGTTAAAGAAATTACCGAAAAGAAAGTCTTATCAGATAGTCTGATCGAAAACTTAAAAGCTGCCATGAAGACTTATGTAGAACAGTTCGAAAGACTTCAGAAAGCAGGGTAATAGCTTATGGCAGGACAAATGCAAGCGATCAAGCGACGCATGAAGTCTGTTGAATCTACAATGAAAATCACTAAGGCGATGGAATTAGTGGCGTCTTCAAAATTAATGAAGACGAGACGCCACTTAGAAGCCATGAAGCCTTACTATTCTCAGGTTCGTGAAACAGTCGGTGAAATCCTGGCCACTTCCAAAGGACAGATCGACTCCCCTTTCCTGAAAGTCAATACTACTGGTAAAGACGTCTATATCGTCATTACCTCTTCCTTAGGGTTATGCGGGGCATATAATGCCAACGTCTTTAAAAAAGCTCAGGAAGTCTTAAAGGAAGATGATCTTGTTTATGTCATTGGGACGAAAGGTGAAAACTATTTTAGAAACCATACGTCTTTTGAAATGAACAGTGATTATGAGAGTCTGAACAGTTCTTTAGAATTCAAGGATGTCATTAAACTGACCAATACATTGATGAATGAATATAAAGAGAAAAAGATTAAAAATATCTATATCATTTATACGGAATTCGTCAATAACATCACGTTTACACCAAGAGTTGTGAAACTCTTGCCGGTGGAAGCAGACAAGCTTGAAAGCAAAGAGACTAATGTACATAAGCAGACATTATTTGAACCTTCTCCAGAAGAAGTATTAGGCAGCCTGATTCCGATGTATCTGCAGGGGGTCATCTACGGCTACTTAGTCGAAAGTGTGACTTCTGAAAATGCATCACGTCGTACTTCAATGGAAAATGCTACAGATAATGCGCAGGAATTAACAGACAATTTACGTCTTCAGTATAACAAGGCTCGTCAGGCACAAATCACAAGCGAAGTCAGTGAAATTGTGGCTGGTGCGAATGCCGAAAATTAATAAGGAGGTGCCATATGGCTAATCATATTGGTAAAATCGTCAGTGCCAGAGGCCCAGTTGTCGATGTTATGTTCGATAACAACCAGGACTTACCAGAAATCAACACGGCGATCAAAATCGATAACCATGGCGAAGAATTAGTTCTAGAAGTTGCCCAGCATATCGGTGATGATGTCGTTCGTTGTATCGCCTTAGGCTCTACTGATGGTTTAACAAGACAGATGGATGCCGTTGATACCGGAGCACCAATCAGTGTCCCAGTAGGCAACGAAACCTTAGGCAGAATGTTTAATGTCTTAGGTCATGCCATTGATGGTAAAGAAGAATTAACAGATGCGAAACATATGCCAATTCACCGTGCTGCACCAACATATGCGGAACAGAAAACAGAAACAGAAATCTTAGAAACAGGGATCAAAGTCGTCGATTTATTATGTCCATTCATCAAGGGTGGTAAAATCGGTCTGTTCGGTGGTGCCGGGGTTGGTAAAACCGTTTTAATCCAGGAGTTCATTAACAACATCGCAACTGAACATAATGGTTTATCTGTATTCGCCGGTGTCGGCGAACGTTCTCGTGAAGGGAATGACTTATACTATGAAATGAAAGAATCGGGCGTTTTAAACAAAACAACGCTGGTCTTCGGTCAGATGAACGAACCACCAGGAGCTCGTTTAAGAGTAGCGTTAACCGCTTTAACAATGTCTGAATACTTCCGTGATGTGCAGGGTCAGGATGTGTTATTATTCATCGATAACATCTTCCGTTTCACTCAGGCTGGATCAGAAGTATCAGCCTTATTAGGCCGTGTTCCTTCACAGGCTGGTTATCAGCCTACCCTGGCAACCGAAATGGGCCAGTTACAGGAACGTATCACATCGACAAAGAAAGGTTCCATTACATCCGTACAGGCTGTCTATGTGCCTGCCGATGATATGACTGACCCTGCGCCAGCGACAACCTTCACCCATCTGGATGCCCGTGTCGTATTGGATCGTGGGATCGCCGCTTTAGGGATCTACCCTGCCGTTGACCCATTGAACTCATCTTCTCGTGGTCTTGATCCAAACATCGTTGGTAAAGAACATTATGAAGTCGCTCATGGCGTTCAGCAGATCTTACAGAGATTCCAGGAATTACAGGATATCATCGCTATCTTAGGGATGGATGAATTAAGTGATGAAGATAAACAGACTGTTGCTCGTGCAAGACGTATCCGTAACTTCTTATCACAGCCATTCTCAGTAGCTTCACAGTTCACTGGCTTGGAAGGTAAGTATGTTCACGTTGACGACACAGTCAAAGGCTTCAAAGAAATCTTAGAGGGTAAATGGGATCACCTGCCAGAAGCAGCGTTCCATAACGTAGGTACCATCGAAGAAGCTGCCAAGAAAGCAGAAACTTTAAAGAATGAATAAATTTCATTTAAAAATCGTGACACCTAAGGGTACCTACCGAGAAGTTGATGCCGACTTACTCAATGTCAAAACAACCGATGGTTATATTGGCATCTTAGCGCATCATATTCCTCTCGCCGCTGGTGTTGATATTTCTGAGATGCATTACATCGTTGATGGACAAAAGTACGAATTCGCCATTGCTGGCGGCTTCGTCTATGTCTCTCCTGAAAATACGGTGACGCTCATTGCGAATGTCATCGAATCACAGGATGAGATCGATCTCAAACGTGCTCAGGAAGCAGAAAAGCGTGCGCGTGAACGTTTAGCAAAAGACGGAAACGGCTTAGATATTAAACGTGCTGAACTCGCTCTGAAAAAAGCTTTAGTACGTGAAAACGTGAAAAACATCAAATAAGCAAAGGACTAAGGTGAAAGCCTTAGTCTTTTTCAATGCATATATAATGAATTGTGCGCAATCTTATGCTAGGATAACAGCGAAAGAGAGGTTATCTATGAAAAAATTATCAGTAAAATTCTTTTCGGACTATGCCTGTCCGTTTTGTTATATCGGGGAAACCCATTTAAAAAGAGCGATTCAAGAAAGCGGCTTAGAAAATGATAGTAATGTCACGATGTTATCATTTGAGTTAGATCCGACATTTCCCAACCATTATATAGGTCCTTCAACGCAGTTGCTCGCATCGAAATATGGTATCAGTTTAAGCCAGGCCTGTGAGGAAATTAAAAAGGTAGAAACGATGGCTAGTGATTCTGATATTGCTTTAGATTATGTCCATGCCCGTTATACAAGCACCTTCCCGGCTCATCGTTTAACCAAGTTAGCGCAGGAGAAATTATCTTCTGAAAAAGCAAATCAATTCATTGATCGCTTGTTTCAAGCGATGTTTGAAGAACATCGTGAAATGAGTGATTTAGAGGCTTTAAAGCCATTAGCGCTAGAAGCGGGAATCAGCGAAGAAGACTTTGAGCAGCTGTTAAATAGTGATGATTATAGTGAACAGGTGCGCTCTGAAGAAGCGTTAGCAAAGCAATATGGTGTCAATGCGGTGCCTTACTTCATTATTAATGATAAGTATGCGATTCCGGGAGCTTTACCGACCTCAGAGATGAAAAAGATTTTTAATAAAATATTAGAAGAAGATCAGATCATTGCCGAAGGCGCTGCCTGCGGCGTGGATGGCTGTAAGTAAAAGAGGATGGAGCGTTCCATCCTCTATTTTTCAATGGCTGCAATGATATTGTCTAAATGTTCAATCTTTAAGCTTTCGGCTTTACCTGCATCAATGGTTTGGGCAATCGTTGGATCGATTGGCATTTGGGTATAAGTATCAATGCCAAACTGTTTAGCGACATCTTCAATATGTGATTCGCCGAAGATATAGTGCTTATGACCGCAGTCAGGGCAGATATAATAACTCATATTTTCAACGATCCCGAGTAATGGAATATCCATCGTATTCGCCATGCGCACAGATTTTTCGACAATCATGGATACTAAGTCCTGTGGTGAAGTGACGACAACGATGCCATCAACTGGTAAAGACTGGAAGATTGTCAGTGGGATATCCCCTGTTCCTGGCGGCATATCGATGAGCATATAGTCAATTTCTCCCCAGTAGACATCCGTCCAGAACTGGTTGATCATATCCGCTAAGACGGGACCACGCCAAATGACTGGATCACCAGGATTTTCCACTAATAAGTTAATGGACATAACTTTAATACCAGTCTTAGTCACTCTTGGAACAATCCCTTCTTTAACGCCATAAGTCTGACCGCTTAAGCCAAAAGCCTGGGGAATGGAAGGACCGGTTAAATCGGCATCCATAATCGCGACTTTATAACCCTGACGATTTAAAGCGACCGCTAACTGTGTCGTAGTCAGCGATTTTCCAACCCCGCCTTTGCCGGACATGACCGCAATGACTTTACCGACATGCGAATGGGCGTTTAATTCTTTACGAAATTTTGCTCTAAACTTATCCATATTAGGCCTCCTTATTAAATTATTATTATTTGTGTTTAAATGTGGATAAATGTGCCTAACTCACATTATCTAACCAGTAAATCTTAGAATATTTCCAAAGCACTTTGCATTTTCTTGCGTTAACTTTCTTGCAATGTTTTGTTGGACTTTGAAAATTAAGAACGTTT
>OCTW011595085.1_pt1 | contig 18301 bp, 16 predicted proteins | sample 1539671 | NCBI WGS metagenome assembly OCTW01 (sample SAMN02144230, study PRJEB22623) | gut metagenome | biome: sheep rumen | host: Ovis aries | place: New Zealand
ATAATCATCAACAAGCCGAAAGCACAGGGTCTTAAGGGCGATGTCAACGGCGACGGCAAGATAAATGTCACCGATGTTTCAAAGGCAGCCGCCCATGTAAAGAACATAAAGAGCCTTGACTCCGATGCTGTATCACGCGCTGATGTAAACGATGACGGCAAAATAAACATCACCGATGTTTCAAAGATAGCCGCACACGTAAAGGGCGTCAAGACCCTGCATTAAATAATGATTTTCCGATATCCCGCAGACTGCATGCCTGCGGGATATCTCTTTCTGCCTGAACTGCCGCAAAAAAGCTGTCAGCAGTATCAACGGCGCGGCACAGCAGATGTTCACCCGCGAAAATGAAAATATTGTGAAATCGGTGGAATTTTTTACAGTTATGTGTTATACTATAAGTTGGTATATTTTCATCTGTCAACTAATTTTAAACAGGCTTTCCGCGAAAAGTCTATAGAACGGAGAATGTAAATGGCAGTAAATTATAATAAAACGGAGATAGGCAAGGGCATCACCCTCACCCGCATCACCGACCCCAAGTATAAGGCGAATATTATCCGTGTAAGATTCATCACACCGATAGTCCCCGATGATCTGGGCGTGAATGTACTGCTCACTTCACTGCTGGTGACTTCAAACTCGCAGTACAAGTCGAGAAGTGAACTTTCAAAGAAGTTTCTGGGACTGTACGGTACTTCCATCGGCGCGGTTTCGGCTAATGTCAGCGACTATCAGTCGGTGGGCATGACCATAAGCGCCATACGCGACCGCTTCACCATCGGCGGCGAGGTCATCTCGGAAGAAGCTGTGAAACAGCTGATAAAATGTATCTTCGAGCCTGACCTCACCGACGGAAAATTCAACGAGAACTACTTCCGCCTGAGAAAGCAGGAACTTCTCGACAACATAGCCGCCGCAGTCAATGACAAGCGCGGCTACGCATATATGAAAGCGAAAGAAGTCATCTACGCGGGCGAACCTGCGGCGGTATCCGATATGGGCACTGCCGAGCGTGCAGCCGCCATAACTCAGGAAGACCTGCTGAGACAGTACCGCTTCCTGCTGAAACATGCCGCCATAGACATAACCGTGTGCGGCGGCGGTGAGATAGACAGCGCAGTAAAACTGCTGACAGATGCTTTTGCAAAAGTCGAAAGGGGCGATGTGCCGCAGATAGACTATCTCAAAGCATCACCTGTCAAGGAAAAGCTGTGCGTAAAGGAAGAGCCGATGAACATAAACCAGAGCAAAATGTTCATGGCGTACAAGACCGACTATCCGAATATATACGCCAACAAGCTGATGGACTGCATACTGGGCGGCTCGGCATTCTCAAAGCTGTTCATGAACGTGCGCGAGAAACTTTCGCTGTGCTATTACTGTGACAGCTATTTCAGCGACCTCAAAAACGTGATGATGGTAGAAAGCGGCGTTGATACAGCCAATATCGAAAAGGCACAGCAGGCTGTAGCCGCCGAACTGAAAGCCATGCAGAACGGCGATTTCACCGATGAAGAGATGGAAAACGCAAAGCTGTATATATGCAGCGGCTTCATGTCCAACTACGACTCGGAATGGGATATCGGTGCATGGTACAGGGTGCAGGATACACGCGGCACCGCCTACACCCCCGAAGAATGCTGCGCACTTATAAATGCTGTGACAAGGGAACAGATAATCGAAAGTGCCAAAAGCATGAAGCCCGATACGATATTCATTCTTAAGGCGGAGGGAGGCAGCGATGATGAATAAGGAAATTATCAGAAGTGAACGTTTCGGTGAGCAGTATTCGCTGATACACCATCCCTCAGGACTTGATGTGCTGGTATGGAAGATGGATAACTATTCCACCACCGAAGCGATGTTCGCCACAAAGTACGGCTCTATCAATACATGCTTCAAGACTGCCAAAACAGGTGACTTCATCGAAGTCCCCGAAGGCATCGCACACTACCTCGAACACAAGCTGTTTGAGAACGAGGACACCGATGTGTTCGACCTTTACGCCGCCACAGGCGCATCGGGCAATGCTTTCACCACTTTCCATGAAACAGCCTACACATTCAGCACAGCCCGCAACTGGGACAAGGCGCTGGAAATACTCCTCGACTTTGTGCAGAAGCCCTATTTCACACAGGAAAATGTGGATAAAGAACAAGGCATAATCGCACAGGAGATAAAAATGGGCGAAGACTCGCCCTACCGCAGCTGCTACTTCAACCTGCTGAAAGCGCTGTATAAGGAACACCCCGTAAAAATAGACATCGCAGGCACAGTGGAGTCGATCGCTAAGATAACCCCCGAACTGCTTTACGACTGCTATTACACTTTCTACAATCTTCACAACATGGTGCTGTCCATCGCGGGCAATGTTGATGAAGACAAGGTCATCGAGATATGCGACAAGCTGTTGAAGCCCGCAGAAGACCTTAAACTCGAATGCCGCTTCCCCGAAGAGGGTCACGGCGTTGCACAAAAGCGCATCACAGGTAAATTCCCTGTTGGTCTGCCGCTGTTCGATATCGGCTTCAAAAGCAAGCCCTGCGGCGGCATAGAACTTGAAAAGCGCGCCTGCATAGCAAAGACCATACTCCAGCTGGTGGCAGGTACTTCATCACCGCTGTACCAGCAGATGTTCGAGGACGGTCTGATAAATTCACAGTTCGGCTACAGCACCTTCAACGCAGTTGACAGCTATTTCGCCTGCATAATATCGGGCGAGTCGAAAGACCCCGACGAAGTCTACAGGCGTATAATCGCTGAACTTGACCGCGTACAGCGCGAAGGCTTTGACAAGGAGAACTTCGAGATACTCAAAAAGTCGCGCTACGGCTCGATGGTAAGGACTCTCGGAAGTGTCGAGGGCATCGCAGATTCGATGACCGAAAGCTACTTCAACGGCACTACCGTGTTTGACGAGGCAGAAGTGCTGGCAGAAATGACCATCGAGGACTGCATGGCGGCGGTGAGCGAACTGTTTAACGAGGAAAATTCGGCTATATCCATAATAGAGCCTGCAAAGGAGTAAATGAAAAATGAACATGAATGTGATGACTGCCCTGACAGCCCTCGCGGAGGACACAGCCGCAGTCAGAGAAAAGCTGAGGGCAAATCCCGATAAGGTGTATTTCCCGAATTTCGGCGGCGGCGATAATATCCTCAAAGAGGGCATCAGCATCGACCGCGTGGCGTTCACGGTACCCGGACTGAACTTCACGGTATACTGGTACGGACTGCTGATAGGCATCGGCATGCTGCTGGCGATAATCTACGGTTTCAGAAAAATGCGTCCCTGCGGCATCGACCCCGACAGAGCGACCGACTCGGTGATAAGCGGCATTATCGGCGCTATCATCGGTGCAAGGCTCTACTATATCATATTCAATACAGAGGGCATGAAGCTGACCGACTTTTTCAAGATACGCGACGGCGGTCTTGCCATCTACGGCGGACTTATCGGTGCGATACTTGTGGGCGGCATCGTCACTAAGCTGAGAGGTCTGCGGCTTTCCGCCATGCTGGATGTGACAGCACCCTGTTTCCTGATAGGTCAGTGCATCGGCAGATGGGGCAATTTCTTCAATCAGGAGGCTTTCGGCGCAAACACCGACAAAGCGTGGGGCATGCTGTCATGGAAGACTGCCGCGTATATCAGCGACCATTATGACACCCTCACCGATGTTGACGCTTTCAAGCCGATACACCCATGCTTTTTGTATGAGTCGCTCTGGTGCCTGCTGGGATTTGTGCTTCTGCACCTATACTTCAAGCACCGCAAGTTCGACGGCGAGATATTCCTCATGTACACATTCTGGTACGGTCTGGGCAGGTTCTTCATAGAAGGTCTGAGAACTGACTCACTCTATCTGGGTCATATAAGAGTTTCCCAGCTGGTGGCAGGCACATGCGTTGTCGCATCTGTCATACTGTGGATAGTTTTCAGAAGTTCGGTAAAGCGTTCGGACAGCTACAAGTTCTTCTGCGAAACGGAAGTTTCCAAAGCACAGCTGGCAGAATACACCGAGTATGAAGATATGCAGAAGGAAAAGAAAGAACTGAAAAAGAAGATAGACGAAGCCAAGCACAAGGGCGAGAGTTTTGCGGAACTTGAAAAGGAATACGAGAAAAAGTTCGGCAAGGAAGCTGTGAAAGCCAAAAAGCAGGCACTCAAAGATGCCGCAAGCAAAGACAAGGAAAAGGCTGAAAAGCCCGATGACGGCTACAAGTCGATACTCGCAGATGACGAGGACGAAAAGGAAAATAATGACTGACTCCCTCAGTACGCCGAATAGCGGCGTTCAGGCAGGACAGCCAAAAACGACATAAACAGGAGGTAAATGAAAATGGCAAACATTATTGATGGCAAGGCGGTATCCGCACAGGTCAAGGAAGAGATCAGGCAGGAGGTCGAGGCGCTGAAAGCTAAGGGCGTTGAGATTGGTCTGGCAGTGGTGATAGTGGGCGATGACCCCGCATCACAGGTGTATGTAAAAAATAAGGAGAAGGCTTGTGAAACTGTAGGCTTCAATTCCTACAAGTACGCTCTGCCCGCTGAAACTACCGAAGAAGAACTGCTGGCACTGGTAGACAAGCTGAACAAGGACGACAAAGTTGACGGCATACTGGTACAGCTTCCTCTGCCCAAGCACCTTGATGACAAGATAATCATAAACAACATACGCCCCGACAAGGACGTTGACGCTTTCCACCCCGTAAACGTGGGCAAGATAATGATAGGCGATTACAGCTTCCTGCCCTGCACACCTGCGGGCGTTATGGAACTTATCAAGTCCACAGGCACAGATGTTGCAGGCAAGGAATGCGTTGTCATCGGCAGAAGCAACATCGTTGGCAAGCCTCAGGCTATGCTCCTGCTCCATCAGAACGGCACTGTTACCATCACCCACTCAAAGACAAAGAACCTCAAGGAAGTCTGCGCAAGGGCTGACATTCTCGTGGCGGCAGTCGGCAGGGCTAAAATGGTCACCGCTGACTACATCAAGGAAGGCGCTGTTGTCATAGATGTCGGCATGAACCGCGATGAGAACGGCAAGCTGTGCGGCGATGTTGACTTTGAGGACTGCAAGGAGAAAGCAGGCTACATCACCCCCGTTCCCGGCGGCGTAGGTCCTATGACCATAGCTATGCTGATGAAGAACACCCTCACAGCAGGCAAGGAGCATCACGGCATCTGACAGTCGGCTCGACGATAAAATATCAGAGAAGAAAGGGCTTTGCAGTCCTTTCTTCTTTTTTTGCGTGATATTTGACGGTGCGGGCGGCGCGGAAATGCTTGTTATGCCGTCATTCATCGCGGCGGTCGGGGGGTGGACGCTGTTTATTATTCTTTTGGCGCACAGCATGTCACTTTTTTTGTAAATGACAAAAAAGTGCTTTACTTTTGGGGCGAGATGTGTTATAATAACTATTGTATATACAGGCGTATTTGTCGCCTGACAGAAAGGAGATCTGTATGGCGGGAGGGATATTTGACTCGCATTGTCATTACGATGACCCTGCCTTTGATGAGGACAGGTTCGAGCTGCTGGACAGACTGCTGACAGGCGATGCTCACCCAATAGACAGGATGCTTCATGCCGCCACCGATGAAAAGTCGGCAAGGTTCGGCATCGAAACAGCTAAAAGATATGAAAATTACTACACCTCAGTGGGTTTCCACCCCGAAAATGCTGACGAAGTTCCCGATAACTACATGGATATCTTACAGGAACTTTACCGCGAAGCCTGCGAGATACACAAGCTGGGCGCAGTCGGTGAGATAGGGCTTGACTACCACTATGAGGGCTACAATAAAGAAAAGCAGATAAAGATGTTCAAAGACCAGGTGAGGTTCGCGGTGTGCAAATCTCTGCCTGTCATAGTACACTGCCGCGATGCTACAGAGGACTGCATGAAGATACTCAACGAGTTCCGTCCCGAAGGCGTTATGCACTGCTTTTCAGGCTCGGCTGAAACGGCTGAGGAAGTCGTGAAGCTGGGCATGTACATCGGTTTCACGGGTGCGCTGGCTTTCAAAAACAACAAGAAGTCGCGCCGTTCCTGCGAAGCTGTGCCGCTGGACAGGCTCCTGCTGGAAACTGACTGCCCCTACATGGCACCGCCTCCCTACAGGGGCGAGCGCAGTGACAGTTCGATGATAGCCGAAACTGCAAAGGTCATGGCTGAGGTAAAGGGCGTTTCGGTGGAAGAGATAATACGCATCACCAACGAGAACGCATGCAGGCTGTTCGGTATAAACAGAGATGAAGAGGCTATTTTTCTGAGTTCAATGTGACGAACATACGAAATATAAAAATACAATAATAAACTTTGGAGATGAATAAAATTGGCAGAGATACTGTATCTGGTGATACCTTGCTATAATGAGGAGGAAATGCTCCCCATAACGGCTAAGGCTATCATGAAAAAGATGGACACACTTATAGGCGAGGGCAAGATAAGCCCCAAAAGTAAAGTAATGCTGGTGGACGACGGTTCTAAGGACAAGACTTGGGAAGTCATCGAAAAACTGCATGGTCTGGCGCAGACCGATATCTTCACGGGCATAAAACTCTCGCGCAACAGGGGTCATCAGAATGCACTGCTGGCAGGTCTTATGACAGCAAGGAACTACGCCGACATAATGATATCGATGGACGCAGACCTTCAGGACGATATAAACGCCATCGACGGCATGCTGGAGAAACGCGCTGAGGGCTGTGAGATAGTCTACGGTGTGAGGTCTTCGAGAGAAACTGACACCGCTTTCAAGCGCAACACCGCGCGCGCCTACTACAAGGTGCTGGAGATGATGGGTGTCGAGATAACCTACGACCACGCCGACTACAGACTTATGAGCAAACGTGCCGTAGATGCGCTGGCTGATTTCAAGGAGGTCAACCTGTTCCTGAGAGGAATGGTGCCGATGGTGGGCTTCAAGAGCGACATCGTGAAGTACGAGAGAAACGAGCGCGTGGCGGGCGAATCAAAGTACCCGCTGAAAAAGATGCTGGCTTTCGCGATAGAGGGCATAACTTCGCTGTCGGTAAAGCCCATAAGATTTATCACAGCGCTGGGCGTTATCATTTTTGTAGTATCTATACTGATGCTGATGTACTTCCTTATCGACAAGGCTTTCGGCAACACCGAAAGGGGCTGGGCTTCCACGATAGTTTCGATATGGGCTATCGGCGGTCTGCAAATGCTGGCGATAGGTGTCATCGGTGAATATATAGGCAAGATCTATCTGGAAACTAAGGCAAGACCTAAGTTTATCATAGATATAAATCTGGAAGAGAAGTAGTTCCTTCCGAAAGGAAAAACCAAAATAAATATGACCTCACTGACGGCGATGCGTCAGCGCGGGACTCCTGTCGGGTGCTTGGGAGTTTCGGTGCAGACAGGTGCAATGTCGCCGCAGAATGGTCAGAAAGCAAAAAGGAGTAGAAAATTATGGCAAATCAGAACTTACAGATCTCAGGCAAGGTATCCAACGAGAAGATCGACAACACCGCACTGGTAGAAGCTATCGGCGCAATGAGAAATGAATTCAATGCAGATACACAGAACAAGGTCATCAACAATGCGCTGAGATCGACTTTCCTTGTACCTGCTATCATCGAGAAGAATCAGGAATTGGTGGCTGACAAGGAGAACCACGTTCAGTTCCAGGACAAGCAGACTGCAAAGTTCCTGCTGATAAACAAGAATGTCAAGGACGAGGACGGCAACGAGAAGACTATCTCTTACTTCCCTGTTTTCACAAGCAAGGAAACTCTTGACGAGATGAGAAAGACCACCGACCAGAATTTCATGCCTTTCGCTATGAAGTTTGCCGACATCGCCAACCTGACAGAGAACACCCCCAATGTTGAGGGCTTCGTACTCGACCCATTCACCAGAGCGCACAACCTGCCTTTCACTAAGGGCATGCTGGAGTCCATCAAGCAGACTCTCATCAATTTCAGAAATTCAAGAAATGCTGCTGTAAAGGCTGCTGAGGAAGCTACAGGCGAGAGCGCACCCAACATCACAGTAAACTCCAATAAGGAAGAAGTTTAATATTACTTGGGTCGGGATAGTCATACTGTTCCGACCCTTTTTATGTTAACGGCGATGATGATACGAAAAAATGTATAAGGTATCAGCTTTGCCGCCTGATAGATGTGAGGTGAGCCGAATGAGATATATCTTTTGCCCTCAGTGCGGCAGAAAGCTGAGTGACAGACCTGCGGGCGATGAGGGACAGGTGCCATACTGCATGGGCTGTGACAAGCTGTGGTTCGATACTTTCCCCAGCTGTTCGATAGTACTGGTGGCGAATGAATATGACGAGATAGCACTGCTGAGGCAGGATTACATGTCAGACAAGTACACGACCTTTGTATCGGGGTACATAACTCCGGGTGAAAATGCCGAGCAGACGGCAGTACGCGAGGTAAGGGAAGAGATAGGCATAGCCCTTGACGGTGTTGACTACGCGGGTACATACTGGTTCGAGAAACAAGGTCTGCTGATGCACGGCTTCATCGCGCGGGCGAAAAAACAGCCGTTGGTGCTGTCTTCTGAGGTGGACTGGGCTGACTGGACACCCGCCGAGAAAGTGATAGAAACTATCTTCCCCGACTCGCCCGGAAATGCCGCTTATGCTATATATATGAAGTTCATGGGGGAATACTTCGGCAAGGGGGAAAAGTGATGTACGCTGAGGAAGAAAAGTTCGCGCAGATACAAAATGACCTCAGGCAGAAAATAAGTCTGGAGGACAGCTTTTCGGCTGATGCCCTTAAGACCGTTGCGGGCGTAGACCTCGCCTACTGGCTGGAGGGCGACACCGAACGGGCAGTCTGCTGTATAGTGGTGACAGATGCCGCCAGCGGCGAAGTCATCGAGAAAAAGCAGTGTGACGGCGTGATAGATGTGCCGTATATACCCGGTTATCTGGCATTTCGGGAACTTCCGCTGGTGCTTAAGACTGTCGGACTGCTGGAAAATGAACCCGATCTTTTCATTTTTGACGGCAACGGTTATCTCCACCCGCGTCACATGGGCATCGCGACACATGCGGCGCTGGTCATGGGCAGACCCGCTATGGGCATAGCGAAAACATACTTCCGCGTAGACAAAAAGACCGACTACACCGAACCCGCCGAAGATGCGGGCAGTTACACCGACATCGTGATCGACGGCGAAGTATACGGTCGTGCGCTGAGGACACACAAGGGCGTTAAGCCTGTGTTCGTGTCGGCGGGAAGCGGCATAAGCCTTGACACTGCCTGCGATATCGCACTGCGGCTGACTTCAAAGGAAAGCCATATACCTATCCCGACCCGTCTTGCCGACCTTGAAACGCATACCGCGAGGGCGGCGCTGAAAGGCGGCGCGGAAGAATAGGCGTTTTCCCCGCAAGGGGACGGAAACATTTAATCACCCCACAACAAAGTTTTCCCACTTGAAACAACTCATTCCACGCAAGGGGACGGAACTAAAAGACCCCGCAATAACCGCATTTCCTTAATGGAAACAGCGCAAAAGCTGACTTGACAGCGCAATTATTCTTGTGATACAATGTAATTACCAACTTTTGTTATATAGGAGGGTATCATGTTCAAGAATAATTACCGCAACGTGTTTGCCGAGATCGGCAAGAGCGAAACTGAAATAAAAACGCGGCTGGATAAGCTGACAGAAGAATTTTTCTTCGGTGATGACAGCTTTTACCATGAAGTCGGAGATATGGGCTATCTTGAAGACACGGGCAACCATGATGCCCGCACTGAGGGCATGTCCTACGGCATGATGCTGGCTGTACAGCTGGACAGAAAAGATATCTTTGACAGGATATGGAAATGGTCAAAGCACTACATGTACATGACCGACGGCTGGAACGCGGGTTATTTCGCGTGGTCATGCAAGCCCGACGGCACACGCAACTCTGACGGTCCTGCGCCCGACGGCGAGGAATACTATGCGATGGCGCTGTTTTTCGCTTCACACCGCTGGGGCGACGGCGAAGGCATATTCAATTACAGCAAAGAGGCGAAAGACCTCCTGCGAAGCTGTCTGCACAAGGGCGAGGGCGATACAGTCGGTGCGCCCATGTGGGATATTGAGCGCAAGCTGATACTTTTCGGACCAGCCTGTGATTTCAGCGATGCTTCATACCATCTGCCGCATTTTTATGAACTTTTCGCACTCTGGGCATACGAAGAGGACAGAGTATTCTGGGCGGGTGCGGCTAAGGCGAGCCGCGAGTATATCGCGAAGTCCTGCCACCCCGCAACAGGCATGAGTCCCGAATACGGCGAGTTTGACGGCTCACCGATGTCAAGACCTCTCCCCTGGACGCATGACAGGCACGATTATTTTTACAGCGATGCTTACCGCACCGCCGCAAACATCGGTCTTGACTGCGTATGGTTCGGCAAGGACGAGGGGCATTTTGCCGCCGTACCGAGATTACAGCACACGCTGGGCATCATAAACCGCGATGAACCTTACATGACATATGAAGTCGATGGCACTAAGCTGACACAGCCCGCACTTCACCCTGTCGGGCTTATGGCGGCTACTGCTATGGGGTCGCTGGCGGTGAGAGAAAAGCTGTCACTGACATCACCCGACCCAAAAGTTCGTCTTGCGGCTGAATGGGTCGAAAAGCTGTGGAACTCCCCCCTGTGTACAGGCGGACGGCGGTATTACGACAACTGCCTTTACATGTTCGCATTTCTGGCGCTCAGCGGCAATTACCGCATCTGGTAGAAAAACAACGACACCCCTGCTTTATGACGGCAGGGGTGTTTTATGTTTCTCACAATTTTGGTGTGTCGGCGCGGAAAGCAATACACGACCGGATCGGGACTTATGTTTTACACACAATAAAAGGCGCTTCCCTTTTGCGGGAAAGCGCCTTGTTGTTATATTTTATTCAACAGTTACGCTCTTTGCGAGGTTTCTGGGCTTGTCAACGTCAAGACCCTTAGCCACCGAGATGTAGTAACCCAACAGCTGTAACGGTACTACCGCAAGGCTTGCCGCGAACAGCGGGTCGGTCTTGGGAACGTATGAGGTGAAGTCTGCGGTATCCTCAACGCTGTAGTTGCCGTATGAGGTCAGACCCATTATGTAAGCACCGCGCGACTTGCACTCGACCATGTTTGAAACTGTCTTTTCAAACAAAGCCTGCTGTGTCAGCACGCTTATTACCAGTGTGCCGTTCTCGATAAGCGAGATAGGACCGTGTTTCAGTTCGCCTGCGGCATAAGCCTCCGAATGGATATAGCTTATCTCCTTCATTTTCAGCGAACCCTCAAGGCTTACTGCGTAGTCGATACCTCTGCCGATAAAGAAAGCATCGCGTATATTCGAGAACTTAGATGCGAACCACTGTATGCGCTCTTTATCCTCCAGTATCTTTGCCACCTTGTCGGGAATGGTGTTCAGTTCTTCCAGCAGTTCGGCAAATCTCTCTTCGGTTATCTCTTCGCGCACTTTTGCGAACTGCATAGCCAGCAGATAAGCGGCGATAAGCTGTGTGCTGTACGCCTTTGTTGTAGCAACAGATATTTCGGGACCTGCGAGTGTGTAGAACACGCTGTCAGCCTCTCTTGCTATGTTGGAACCTACCACATTGACTATGCCGAGAGTCTTTATGCCGCGCTCTTTAGCAAGTGTGAGAGCGGCGCGGCTGTCGGCAGTTTCGCCCGACTGGCTGATTATAACCACAAGGCTGTTTTTGCTGAGGGGCATCTTCCTGTATCTGAATTCGCTGGCAAGTTCTACCCTCACAGGTATAGAAGTCAGTTCTTCAAACACATACTGTGCCGCAACGCCCACATGGTAAGCCGAACCGCAGGCAACTATGTATATCTGGCTCAGCGCCTTTACCTCTTCATCAGTCAGACCGAATTCGTCAAGCACGATTCTGCCGTCCTTGACAACAGAGTTTATGGTATCCCTGATGACCTTGGGCTGTTCGTGTATCTCCTTGAGCATGAAGTGCTCATAGCCGCCCTTTTCTGCGGCTTCGGCGTTCCACTTTATCTCGGTGAGTTCCTTTGTTATCTCCTCACGCTCGATATTATAGAACTTCACTTCGCCCTTAGACAGCTTTGCTATCTCCAGATTGCCGATATAATAAACGTTCCTTGTATATTTGAGTATGGCAGGCACATCGGAAGCCACATAAGTTTCGCCGTCAGCGATACCTATTATCATGGGGCTGTCCTTGCGGGCTGTGTAGATCTCTTCGGGATATTCCTTGAACATAACGCACAGCGCATAACTGCCGCGTATACGTATCATAGCCCTCGCAATGGAGTCAACAGGACCCTCACCGTACTTGCGGTAGTAGTAGTCTATCAGCTTAACAGCGACTTCGGTATCAGTCTGCGACCTGAAAGTGTAGCCCGCCTTTACCAGCTTCTCTTTAAGTTCCTGATAGTTCTCTATGATGCCGTTGTGTACCGCGATGACATTTTCATCGTCAGTGGCATGCGGGTGAGCGTTCAGCGCAGATGGTTCACCATGAGTCGCCCATCTTGTATGACCTATACCGCAGCAGCCTTTTACAGCCTTGCCGCCATCGGTCATATTGACCAGCACTGCCAGCTTGCCTTTTTCCTTGATTATCTCGGTATCTCTGTCACCGTCACGCACAGCGATGCCAGCCGAGTCATAACCTCTGTATTCCAGTTTGGACAGACCGTCCAGCAGCACAGGTGCCGCCTGACGCATACCTGTAAATCCAACTATTCCGCACATGTTTATATACCTCCAAGTATTCAGCGATATACCGCTGCGAACTGTATTGCATATCATCAAAAAAAGCAACAAAAAACTATTTTAATTATAACAGAATAACGCCCGACTGTCAATAGTTATGTTAACTTTTTGGCAGTTTGACACATAACGGTCACATATTCATCCGCTGTGGTTTGCCGAGAAAACATCTGCCACATCTGATATTGTAATATATGCGGCGGGGTCGGTATCATGCACGATATTTCTCATGCGGGTCACCTGAAAACGGTTGACCACGAAATAGATGAAAGTCTTTTCGGCGTTGGAATAGCCGCCTTTTGCGTTTATCAGCGTCACGCCGCTCCCGAACTCACTGCTCAGCCGTTCAGTGACTTCAGCGGGCTTGTTGGTTATTATTATCGCACCCTTTGCGCGGTCAATATAAATAGTTGGATCGCTATAGTGGTTTCAGTTTTGACAGTATCTTCTTCAAATCATACCTCCTTGATAACTTCGTAGCCCTTTTTGGTGACAGCATCTTCCAGCGCCGCAAGGTCACGTATGGGCGAATAAAGTGTCAGTACGGCTGTGCCCGCCTTAAAATCGCAGACCGCTTCTGCGACCTCATCAAATGCTTCAAGGGCTTTTCTGACAGTTGCTTCGCAGTGGGGGCACATCATGCCGTTTATGCGCATGGTGTAAGTTTCAGACTTCTGTTCGGGTGCTAGGTCATCGGGCAGTGCCACACAGTTTCGTGCCTTGTCGCGGGCAGGCGAAAAGATGTCTTTCAGATTTAGCCGCAGTGCATTCGTCACCACCGCGAAGCTGGACAAACTCATTGCCGCCGCCCCGAACATCGGCTGTAACTCCCAGCCGAACAGCTTTATGAAAGCACCTGCCGCCAGCGGAATGCCGATGACATTGTAAATAAACGCCCAGAAAAGGTTCTGGTGTATGCTTCTCAGCGTCATGCGGCTGAGTCGTATGGCGGCGGGGACATCGGTAAGGCGGCTGTTCACCAGCACCACATCTGCGGCATCGACTGCCACATCTGCCCCCGCGCCGATAGCTATGCCCATATCAGCGCGGGTGAGGGCGGGTGCATCGTTGATGCCGTCACCCACCATAGCCACTCTGCCGACTGCCTGCAACTTGCGTATGACGCTTTCCTTGCCGTTAGGCAGAACTCCCGCTATCACACGGTCAACTCCCGCCTGCCTGCCGACTGCTTCGGCGGTGCGGGCGTTGTCGCCTGTCAGCATCACCACCGACAGACCCATATTTTTCAGCTGTTTTATGGCTTCTGCGCTCTCCTCTTTCAGCTGGTCGGCGGCGGCTATCATGCCCAGCATTTTCCCGCCTTCTGCAAAGAACAGCGGTGTCTTGCCCTCGCCTGCCAGTGCTTCTGCCTTTGACTTCAACTCACCGCTGACGGTGCAGTACTTCCCTATCAGCGCAAGGTTTCCACCGTAAAGTTCAGCGCCGCCGAACCTGCCGCGCAGTCCGCTTCCCGAAAGCGCTTTGAAATCGCTGACAGTTTCGGCTTTTACGGAATTTTCCTCACAGTACCGCATCACAGCGCCCGCAAGAGGGTGTTCGCTCATGGCTTCAAGGGACGCGGCGGCAATCAGCAATTCGCTCTCCGAAGTGCCGTCTGCGGGTATCACATCGGTCACAGCGGGTTCGCCTTTTGTGACTGTGCCTGTCTTGTCCAGCGCAACTATCTGCACCCTGCCCGTTTCTTCCAGCGAAACAGCCGTCTTGAACAGCACGCCGTTTTTAGCGCCCATGCCGCTGCCCACCATTATCGCAACAGGCGTTGCAAGTCCCAGCGCACAGGGACAGCTTATCACCAGCACCGAGATAGCCCGCGCCAGCGCATAGCCCGCAGTCTGCCCCACTGCCAGCCATATCACCAGTGTAAGCGCCGCTATGCCGATAACGGTCGGGACGAAAATGCCCGAAACACGGTCGGCTATCTTGGCGATCGGTGCTTTGGTGGCGGCGGCATCGCTGACCATCTTTATTATCTGCGCGAGAGTGGTGTCCTCGCCCACCCGCTGTGCCCTGCACCGCAGGAAACCCGTCTGATTGATAGTTGCGGCTGAAACATGACTGCCCGCCTGCTTATCGGCAGGTATCGACTCGCCTGTGAGTGCGGCTTCATTTACAGCGCTCTCGCCCTCTATGACCACACCATCAACGGGTATGCTCTCACCGGGCCGCACAACGAAGATGTCACCCACCTGCACATTCTCTACGGGCATCACGACTTCTTTGCCGTCACGCTCGACTGCGGCAGTTTTGGGTGTCAGTTTCATAAGACCTTTCAGCGCATCAGTGGTCTTGCCCTTTGAACGTGCCTCCAGCAGTTTGCCGACCGTTATTAGTGTCAGTATCATGGCGGCAGATTCAAAGTAGAAGTTCATCATAAGTTCTTCTGTTTTGGCGGTGTCGCCGTCAGTGACAGCGCGTGTCATGGCAAAAAGCACGAAAACGCTCCACAAAAACGATACCCCCGAACCCATCGCCACAAGGGTGTCCATATTGGGCGAGCGGTGTACCAGCCCCTTAAAGCCGCTCACAAAGAATTTCTGATTTATGACCATCACAGCGGCGGCGAATATCATCTCAAACAGCCCCATCGCAAGATGATTGCCCTCAAAAAACGCAGGCAGAGGAAAGCCCCACATCATGTGACCCATCGAAACATACATAAGCGGTATCAGCAGGCAAAGCGAAGCTGTCAGCCGCTTTTTCAGCTTCGGCGTTTCGCGGTCAGCAAGGGTGTCTTCTTCGGCGGGGGCAGACTTTGCGCCCTTTTGCGATGCGCCGTAGCCCGCATCTTCCACCGCTTTTATAATACTTTCGGGCGAAGCACTGCCCTCAACGCCCATCGAATTTGTCAGCAGGCTCACCGAGCAGGCAGTCACGCCGTCAACAGCAGCAACGGCTTTTTCCACCCTTGCACTGCACGCCGCACAGCTCATGCCCGTAACGTTATACTGTTCCATCTTGTACCCCCTTACTTCATCAGCTTTTGCAGAGTTGCCGCCAGTTCATCTATGGTTTCGTCCCTGCCCGCACGAATGTCATCAGCCACACAGGTGCGTATATGGTTTGTCAGCAGTTCTCGCGAAAAAGCGTTCATCGCGGCATTCACGGCGGCGCACTGCGTAAGTATATCGGGGCAGTAGGCACTTTCCTCCACCATAGCCTTAATGCCGCGCACCTGCCCCTCGATACGGCTCAGGCGGTTCAGCAGGCGCTTGTATTCTTCCTCACTGCGGACTTTTTTTCGCCCACAGCACTCGCATTTATGTTCACTCACAGTATCCCCTCCTCTACGTAACATTATATACCCCCAGGGGGTATTTTGTCAAGTACAAAAACGGCGGAAGAAATATCTTCCGCCGAAAATTAACAATTTATATCATTTACTATGTATACCACTCCACCACATCAAAAGACGACTCAGCCACTTCGACAATGATGCCCTCAAATCTCTCGGTGAGGGCTTTTTTCATGTAGTCACAGAAGATATTCTCGGTGTAGTAGTGCCCCGCATCGAACACGGTCAGACCTGCGTTATAGGCATCAACGAAGACATCGTGCTTGACATCGCCCGTGATGAAAGCATCACAGCCTTTCGCGATAACATCGCCCATAAAACTTCCGCCGCTTCCCGAACACACCGCTATCTTTCTGAGGGGGGTATTTTTTGCGCGGTCATACCTGACAGTAGGCGTGCCCAGCTTTTCTTTGCAGAGCGCGGCAAGGTCTGCCGCCATAATGCCCTGATGCCCGCATATACAGCCCATCTCAGCGCCATGCTCGACTGTTATGCAGTCATCGGGTATCAGCCCCAGCTTTTCACAGAGTATCTTGTTCATCACAGTGCTGTCAAAATTCGTGTGCGCCGAAAGTACCGCAACATTTCCCCTTACCAGATGACCCACCACGCTTTCGGGGTCAAGCTGTTTTATGCCGCGAAAAATTACAGGGTGATGTGTCAGCACCAGCTGAAAGCCCTTTTCGGCGGCTTCCCTTGCCACATCTTTCGTGCAGTCCAGCGAAAGCATCACCTTGTCGGCAGGCATCGACATATTGCCCACGCACAGCCCGCTGTTATCATAGCCCTCTTGCAGTGAAAAGGGTGCAAGTTCTTCGATAAAACCGTAAATATCGCTTATAGTATACATATATACACCTCTCATATCTAAAATAAAAGGGCGGTAAGACCACCGCCCTTATGATTATTTACTTTTTTTGCCAAAAAGTCCGTTCTTTTTCTGGGGCTTTTTGCCGATGTTCTCGGTGGGGTCACCGAAACGCTCTTTGTTCTTTTCTATATCCATCGTGACATCATGGACACTTGCAGACATCAGACCTGTCATCTGCTGCATCAGCAGACTTTGCTCAAATATCTCGACAGCTTCTTCGCATGTTTCAGCCTCGCCGTTCACAAGGAATTCCTTTATCTGACCGATGTTCGTCATGTAGTCCATGTCCAGTTCCATGAAATCGATCTTCTTCCTCAGTGCCGCAAGGTAATCATCGCGCTGTTTTTCAAGCTGTTTTATCCTGCCTTCAAGAAGTTCTATCTGCTCGGTTATACCCTCATTGACCTCTATCTGATGGTTCTTGACTTCGGTGAGTTTCTGGGAGTAGTAATTATTTGCCAGCTTGTAGCCGAATGCTGTCACCGCCGCAAAGCCTATTAAAGGCACTATCCACTGAAGACCATCATGGAATGCCGCAGCAAGTATCGCCAAAAAGATAGTCGCGCCTATCAGCACATATATCATGGTCTTGTTGCGCTTGCCCTTGAAATCGAATTCTTTCTCTGCCTCGCTGACATCTCTGATGTATATTTTCAGGTACTCCTTGTTCTCCTTGCTGACTTCTACGCCTTCGGCAAACTCAAAGTATCTGTTTATATAGCATTCCGCCAGATCCATCTTTTCCAGCTCAGTCATACACTCACCCTCTGACTCCCTCTTATCCTTTTTACCATGTAGGAATATAGATGCGTAAAGTAAAAGTTTACATAGATAAAGTATAGCATACGTTCACGTTTTTGTCAACATTATTATTAATTTTTTATATAATAAAATCAAATTGACAAATTGCCGATCCGCTATTCATCATCGCTGTTATCATCATGTCCCGCGCCCCCGTTGTCATCGGTCTTATCACCGAAACTCTCGTCAACAGCGCGGTCGATATCCTTTTCAGCGCGGCGCATCATTGCGCTGAAAGTGTTGAAACCCTCTGCGGCATTCTCAAAAGTGCTCTTTAACATATCCGTAAAATAGTAGCCGCTGCTCTCCTTTTTGGGAGCTGCTTTTTCAGCAGTTGCTTCATTCTTCGGCTCTGTCTTGGGCTTTTCCGCCTTTGGTGCTTCTTCCGAAGTATCCGCCTGCTTTTCGGGGATATCTGCCGTTTCCTTCACCTCAGCCTTTTCTTCTGCGGGCTGTGTGAAAGTCGCAGAGATATTCTCAGCCGTGATAGTACTGCCGTTTTTCACCTTGGAGTATATCAGGTCGAGCACCTG
>OCTW011580785.1_pt1 | contig 18298 bp, 15 predicted proteins | sample 1539671 | NCBI WGS metagenome assembly OCTW01 (sample SAMN02144230, study PRJEB22623) | gut metagenome | biome: sheep rumen | host: Ovis aries | place: New Zealand
ACAGCGATCGAATTGAGGGCACACGGTCAGACCGTGTGCCCTCGCTGTTTTTACAGGGCTGCTTTGGACAGCACTGTGTGCACTATGTTTTGAAAGACGAGGAGAACAATGGTCAAGATCAATGGAAAAGAAGAAAACGCCGCGGGCCTGTGTGTCATGGACTATCTGCGGCAGACAGGCTTTTCGCCGGATGTTGTCGTAGTGGAGCGCAACCTTGAGATCATCCCGCGCGAAGACCTGGACAAGGTCATCCTGCAGGACGGTGACAGTGTAGAGATCCTGCGCTTTGTGGGAGGAGGCTGAAATGGGAAATACAGAGATAAAGGGGCCTGAAAATGCCTGCTCTGCCCGGCCTGTCCGGGACGGGACACAGGACGGGACACAGGAGGACCGGTCCCATGTATTCTCATACAGGGGATGTGATGGGGCATCATCGTCCATATCCCGCGAGGACCTGGACCGGGCTTTCGACGAGCGCTTCCCGGCCTGGATGAAGGAGAAACTGTCTGATGCGCGAGTGGCGATCGCAGGCCTTGGCGGTCTGGGCTCCAATATAGCCGTGAGTCTCGCCCGATCGGGCGTCGGTCATCTGCTCCTGGTCGATTTTGATGTCGTAGATGTCACCAACCTCAACCGGCAGATGTATCTGATCCCCCATCTGGGCATGCCAAAGACAGATGCGCTTCGTCAGATCCTGTCACAAATCAATCCCTGGCTGGATGTTCAGACCTGTCAGGTCCGCGTTACAAGGGAGAATGCGCCGGGGCTGTTCGGGAACTGGCCCATTGTCTGTGAAGCCTTTGACCGGCCCGACCAGAAGGCCATGCTGACCGCTGCCCTGCTGGCCCAGTGCCCGGACACGGTCATCGTCTCCGGCAACGGGATGGCGGGCCTGGGCGATGCAAACGACATACGGACGCAGCAGAAAATGCGCCGTCTCTACGTCTGCGGCGATGGAGAGACGGACAGTACGGCAGGTGCCGGCCTCATGGCGCCCCGCGTCGCTGTCTGCGCCGGCCACCAGGCCAACAAGGTGCTGCAGCTGATCCTCGGGCCGGACTCCCCCGTCAGGTGAACAGACATTCATCATCAGCGTTTTACGACCCGCAGCCTGACCCGGCGGCCCGGCCGGACTCCAGCGTCAGGTGAGCTGATCGCAAGGCAATTCCAATACGCACCATATCAACCACATTTTTTTAATAAAGGAGAATAGAAAGATGGCAGATACTCTCGTTTTAGGCGGGCATGAATTCCAGAGCCGTTTCATCCTGGGTTCCGGGAAGTACAACATGAAGCTGATCAAGGCAGCCGTGGAACAGGGCGGAGCCCAGATCATCACCCTGGCCCTGCGCAGGGCCAACACCCAGGAAAAGGAAAGCATCCTTGACTTCATTCCCAAGGGCGTCACGCTCCTTCCCAATACTTCCGGTGCCAGAAATGCCGAAGAGGCCGTCCGCATTGCCCGGCTCTCCCGCGCCATGGGCTGCGGTGATTTTGTCAAAATCGAGATCATGCACGACGCAAAATATCTCTTCCCGGATAATTATGAGACAGTCAGGGCAACTGAGGTCCTTGCAAAAGAAGGCTTCATTGTCCTCCCCTATATGAATCCCGATCTCAATACAGCCAGGGACCTGATGAATGCCGGCGCCGCCGCTGTCATGCCGCTCGCCGCCCCGATCGGCAGCAACCGCGGCCTCGCGACAAAGGACATGATCCAGGTGCTGATCGATGAAATCGACCTGCCCATCATCGTGGATGCCGGCATCGGCAAGCCCTCCCAGGCCTGCGAAGCCATGGAGATGGGCGCAGCTGCCATCATGGCCAACACAGCCATCGCGACCGCCGGCGATGTACCCGCCATGGCGGAGGCCTTCCGTCTCGCGATCGAAGCCGGCCGCAAGGCCTACCTGACCGGCATGGGCCGCGTCCTGGCCCGCGGCGGCAGCGCTTCCGATCCCCTGACTGGATTTTTAGGAGAGAACTGAATATCAGAACCCGACGGAGGCACCACGGAAAACCGCGGGGAAACCACGGGGACAGTTCTCCGGTTCTGACCAAGGGGACGCTTCCCCGGCTCCGCACCGGTTACCACAGGGGCCGGAGAACCGTCCCCATGGCACTCCGGCATCTTTCCCATTTAAGAAAAGAGACAGAAGAAAATGAATGAAGAAAACCAGGTATATTTTGTAGACAGCGACACACTTCCGCCGCTTGTGCTGGAGCGCAAACACCGTCTGGAACAGGATCCCTCCTTCCGGACGGACCACATGCAGTACATGCAGGGCATGGAGGTCATCGAGTCGGACATCAAGGACAGGGTTCTGGCGCAGATGAAGGCCTTTGAACCTGATCAGTACACGGCAAAGGATGTCGAGCGGGCCCTCAGCAACACAAGCTGCTCCATCGAGGATTTCAAAGCCCTGCTCTCTCCCGCCGCGGCGCCCTATCTGGAGCAGATGGCCCGGAAGGCGGAGCTCCTGACCAAGAACCATTTCGGCAATACGGTCTATATTTTCACGCCCATTTACATCGCCAATTACTGCCAGAACTACTGCATCTACTGCGGCTTCAACTGCTACAACAATATCCGGCGCAAAAAGCTCGATTTCGACGAGATCGAGCACGAGATGAAGGTCATCGCGGAGACCGGCATGGAGGAGATCCTGATCCTGACGGGCGAGAGCCGCAAGTATTCGGATGTCAGGTACATTGGCGAGGCAGTGAAGATCGCGCGAAAATATTTCCGCAATATCGGGATCGAGATCTATCCTGTAAACGTCGATGAATACCGCTACCTGCACGAGTGCGGCGTCGATTACGTCACAGTCTTCCAGGAGACCTACGACACCGACAAATATGAGACGCTCCACCTGCTGGGCCACAAGCGCGTGTGGCCCTACCGCTTTGACGCCCAGGAGCGTGCCATCATGGGCGGCATGCGCGGCGTCGCCTTCTCTGCCCTGCTGGGCCTGGCGGACTATCGCAAAGACGCCCTGGCCACCGCACTTCATGCCTATTACATGAACCGCAAGTACCCGCACGCGGAGATTTCACTGAGCTGTCCCCGCCTGCGCCCCATTGTCAACAATGACCGGATCAATCCGCGTGATGTCGGCGAGCGCCAGCTCTGCCAGGTACTCTGCGCCTACCGTATTTTCCTGCCTTTTGCCGGCATTACAGTCTCCAGCCGCGAGAGTGCAGCCTTCCGCAACGGCATTGCCAAGATCTGTGCCACCAAGGTCTCGGCGGGTGTGTCGACCGGGATCGGCGACCACGAGGAGAAGTACGAAGGCAGCCAGGAGGCAGAGGCCGGCGACGAGCAGTTCGAGATCAGCGACAACCGTTCCTTTGCCAATATGTACGCGGATATGGAGGCCGGCGGACTCCAGCCGGTGCTGAACGATTATATCTACGTCTGATGTCAGCCTGTTGAAAGTCCGATGCAGGTCTGACGGCCGGTTGCATGATTTCATTAGCTGATCATCCAGTATTTCAAACTCATATATCACACTACTTCAGAGAAATCCAGCCGGCCGGATGTCATATCTTACGCAGCCCCGTCCGGGTCCTGTCCTATCAGGGCCCGGATGCCGGCGGCAGGCCAATTCAGTAAAGGACCACCCTTATGCATCCCTATGATAAAATGATCGCCATCACTGACCGCAGTATCTGCGAGACTGATTTTCTGACACAGATCCGGAAGGTGGTCAGGATGCAGCCCTGCGCTCTGATCCTCCGGGAACGCGATCTTGGCGACGAGGAATACATGACGCTTGCCGGCGAGGTACAGGAGATCTGCCTCCGGGCACAGGTTCCATTTTTTGTCCACAGCCGGATCGCCGTCGCCACAGAAATCGGATGCAGAAATATCCATCTCCCGCTTCCTGTCCTGGCTGATCTCAACGGACGCCCGGATGGCTTCGCATGTGTCAGCTGCTCCAGCCATAGCATGGAAGACATGCAGCAGGCAGTCTCCCTCGGTGCGGACCGGATCATCCTCGGGACTATTTTCGAGACAGCATGTAAAAAAGGCCTTCGAGGGAAGGGCCTTTCCTTTGTCCGGGAGATCAGCCGGGCATGTCCCGTCCCGGTCTATGCCATCGGAGGTATCAAACTTTCAAATATTCAATCAGTCATCGAAGCAGGCGCCGCCGGCGGATGCATGATGTCAGGTTTTATGCAGATGTGAGTGAATCCTCTCTTAAAACCATCAGAATCCTTCAGAAACCACCGGGGACGGACCCGGCCGGTGCAGAAAGTGCCGGCCGGATCCGTCCCCGGTGGTTTTTCCCGGTGGTTTCATGAAATGGGACCACAGAACCGTCCGCGGTCCCCCGGTTTCACATTTCATTGTAAATCTGCGCGATCTCCTCGAGGATCTGTGTATTTGTGTAATCCTTTGAGTAGACGAAGTTGATCTCTCTGACCATGTCGAGGTTCTCAAACGGGAGGGCGATGAGTTTTTTCTTGCGCAGTTCGTCCATGCAGGCGCTGCGCGCCAGGACCGAAGCGCCGTAGCCATGACGGATGAGGTCCTTGATGGTGGCGATATTCTCTACCTCGAGCAGGACATTCATCTCGTCCACGTGGATTCCTCTGCTCTCCATGGATGCGCGGAAGAGGTCTCTAGTCCCGGAATTGGGCAGACGCAGGATCAGGTCCTCAGCGCGGATATCATCGATGGTCACGTATTCCCGTCCCGCATAGGGGTGCTCCGGCGATACGATCAGCATCAGCTGGTCCGTGTCCAGCAGCATATTTGAAAGACCGTTGTCGTTGATCTTGCCGTCGATGATGGCGAAATCCAGCTCGTAATGTTTGAGGCGTTCCCGCAGCCCCGTCAGGGTATCCGTAATCAGGGTGATGGTGACGCCCTTGTGCGTACTGGCATACTTGGCCAGTGACTCCGAGATGAGATTGCTCTCCATGGTGTGGGTAATTCCGATGTTGAGCGACAGGATCCTGTCCGCGCCGCTCTGCAGGTCACGGCTCAGATTGCTGTACAGCGCCTGCATGCGGCGGCAGTAACGCACCAGGATCTCCCCCTCCCTGGTCAGGAGGAGTTTTTTATCCACGCGCTCAAAGATCCGGATATTGAATTCCTTTTCGAGCGCATGTATGTGCTGACTGATCGCAGGCTGCGTGAGATTCAGCTCTCTGCCAGCCAGTGTGTAATTCCCTGTCTCTACTACTTTTAACAGAGAAAGAATCTTTGTATCCAACAGCATGGCAACCTCTCTTTCTTCGCTTTTTCCGGAAGCGCGCGGGCCATAGTGAATGCAGCAAAATTTACGCTTATGCATCGCCAGTAATAATAAATAATATTTATGTCTATGACAGTTGCCCGTTTTCTTTCTATTAAGCGTTATAGCGTTCTCTTTCAACCGTTAAATAAACTTATGTAAACTCTGTCGCAATCTTTTCGCTTAAACACCGGTCTTATGTTAATTCAATTTAACATAAGACCTGTTTCTATTTTCATCTTAATAAGAATCCACAGCGAATGCAAATTATGATTTATAATACATCTAAAAGTTTTTCTTATGTTTGAATCCTTAAAAAAAGCAGAGAGACCGGTCATTGTCTCTCTGCTTTCTGCGTACCCGGCTTCATACCGGATGTTTTGCAGACGGTCGAATGAAAGATGTCATTTCAGGACAGCTGTTCCGCCAGCTCCTGTGCCTCTGCCAGCACGCGCTCGAATTTCTCCAGGGCCGCGTGGACGGGCGCAGGGGTCGCCAGGTCGACGCCTGCATGGCGGAGTTCGTCCAGGGGGTCGGCACTGCCGCCCATGGACAGGAACTCCAGATAGCTTGTCACGGCCTGGTCACCGCCGTTCCGGACAGCCTCGGACAGGGCGACAGCGGAGGTATAGCCTGTCGCGTATTTGTAGACATAGAAGGGCCTGTAGAAATGCGGGATCCTGGCCCACTCATAGCGGACTTCTTCGTCCAGGGTCAACGCCGGTCCGAAATAATCGCGGACCAGCCCCTCGTAGAGGCTGTTCAGGCTCTCGGGATCCAGGGCCTGGCCGCGCTCCGCCATCTCATGCGCTTTCTTCTCAAACTCGGCAAACATGACCTGGCGGTAGACGGTCCCCTTGAAGTTTTCCAGATACTGGTTGAGCAGGGCCAGACGCTCCCGCGGATCCTGCTCTGTCTTCAGGAGATGTTCAATAAGCAGGTTCTCATTGACCGTGGACGCGACTTCCGCGACAAAGAGGGTATATTCGGCATACTGGGGCGGCTGGGCCTGGTTGGAATGCCAGGTGTGCATGGAGTGCCCCATCTCGTGGGCAATGGTGGAGACACTGTCCAGGGTGCCTGTAAAGTTGGTCAGGATAAAGGGATTTGAGTGATAGGTACCCGAACTGAAGGCGCCGCCGCTCTTGCCGCGGTTTGGATAGACATCGATCCAGCGGGAATCGAAGCCCCGGCGGACGATCCTGCCGTAGTTTTCTCCCAGGGGCCTGACCGCCTCCAGGACCATCTGCTGCGCCTGCTCATAGGTGTAGTGCCGGCCGCTGCTGCCGGTCAGGGGTGTATAGAGGTCATAGTAGTGGAGCTCATCCAGGCCCAGGATCTCCCTACGCAGCTCGGCATAGCGGTACATGGCGGGCAGGTGGGTGCGGACTGTTTCGATCAGGGTGTCATAAACTTCTGTCGGAATATTCTCTCCCGCCATGGACATAGCCCGGGAGCTCTCGTAGCCGCGCACCTGTGCCTCCGCCGCCGCAGCCTTGACGGCACCTGCGTAAGTGGACGCAAAGGTGTTGATATGCTGACGGTAGCCCTTATAAAAGCTGCGGAAGGCATTCTCCCGCAGGGTCCGGTCCGGGCTGGTCTGCAGCAGGATGAAATTGGAACCTGTCAGCTCATGTTCCTGTCCCTGCGCGTCTTTGACGGGATCAAAGACCAGGTCCGCGTCCTGCAGATTGTCGGCGATCTGGCCGGGCGCCGCGAAGACCTCGCCGAAGCGGGCCAGCAGAGCCTCCTCCTTCTCAGACAGGGTATGCGGCTTCTGCCTCAGCAGTTTTTCCATCACAAAATGATAGGGCGCCAGCATCTCTGATTCCATGGCCGCCCGCAGGGTCTCTTCTGGCAGGGCCAGGATCTGGGGCTGGGCGAAGGCCGTGCGGGTCACCGCCTCCACATATTTTGCGTAGATACGGGCATACATTTTCTGAGCCTGCGGCGCGCGGGTATCCTCGCTCCTGCGCAGATTGGCATAGGCAAAGAGATCGCTCAGGAGCAGGTCCAGGTCTGTCTCCGCATCCAGGAGGGCGCGGATCGTCCGGGCTGCAGCCAGCGGATCGATCCCGGATGCTTTCACACCGGATGATTCCCCGCCTGTTTCATCTGCAGACTGTGGAGAACCTGCGGGACTGCCCTCTCCCGCCTGCGTCAGCCTTCCGTCAAATGCAGCGACGGCATCCACCTTCCCATCCAGCTCCTGAAAGGCCGCCTCCCAGGCTTCATCGTCTTGATACAGTGTTGTCAGATCCCACTGAAAAGCAGGATCCATGTCTTTACGTTCTTTCAATTCCTCTGCCATTGTCTTCTCCTGTCATTTCTACGTCATTTCTTGGTCACTCCGGTCCACCGGAGACATTTGAGACCGCAGAGATGAATGTACACACATCCCTGCGGTCTCAGTCAGTCAATCGATTTTAATGAGCCTGCGCACAGGCCTGCCTTCTGACATTGCCTGTTCTCAGCTTACGCATACACGCTTCTTCCGCTTACGCCCCTGCTCAGTTAAACACATGCCAGGTTGTGCATATGCTATGATTATGCCCGTTCTCAGCTTATACCCTGGATCCCTTGTTGTAGGGCACGCCGTTGGCCTTGGGGGCCGAGGCGCGGCCGACAAAGAGGATCAGGATGAGGATGGTCAGGACATAGGGCAGCATGGCCAGGATCTCGGAGGGGACCGCGAACGATCCGCCGCCGAGGACGACCGTCAGTGCCTGGGCAAAGCCAAACAGCAGGCAGGCCAGATAGCCGCCGTGGGGCGTCCATTTACCGAAAATGACTGCGGCGATGGCTATGAAGCCCTGGCCGCTGATCGCGGTCGGCATGAACTGGGGGACAATGGCCAGTGTCATGGCCGCGCCGCCCAGACCCGCCAGAAGGCCGGAAATGGTCACACAGATATAGCGGACCTTGTAGACGTTGATGCCGAGCGTGTCCGCCGCTGCGGGATGCTCACCGACAGCGCGCAGGTGCAGTCCCCATGTCGTGAAATAGAAAATATAGATCATGAGGATGGAGACGATCAGGGCGATCAGGGTCGTCATATCCACATTGAGGTTGTTGAGGCTGCCGGGAAGTCCTCTGCTGCCAAAGAGCTTGGGGATCTTGTTGGTGACCGGGTGGGTCTGTGTCGCGCCGTCAAAGAAGACACGCGACAGGAAGAGGGCCAGGCCGGGACCGATCAGGTTCATGGCGATGCCACAGACCGTCTGGTCCGCCTTACAGGTCACGGAAGCGAAGGCGTGGATCAGGCCGAACAGCGCGCCCGCAATACCCGCACAGATGAACCCGAGCCAGGGGTTGCCGGAGAAGTATCCGATGGCCGCACCGGTAAAGGCCCCGATCGTCATCATGCCCTCAATACCGATATTGACAACACCTGAGACCTCGGAGATGACACTTCCCTGTGCAGCAAAGACCATCGGCGTGGAGTACATGAGTGTGATGCCCGCAAGGAGCAGAATAGTATCCTGAGACATACGTACCTCCTTATCCTTTCTTTGCTTTCTGCGCTTTCTTTGCCTCCCTTGCTCTCTTCCTGTTGAGCCTGGACGCGTCGAGGCGGTCCACAAAGCGGGGGATCAGATAGGACAGTGCGACAAAGAAAACAATGACACCGATGACGATATTGATGATTTCCGTCGGGGCGCCGACCCGGGACTGGAGTCCCGCACCGCCGTAGAGCAGTCCGCCGAACAGAAGGCCCGTAAACAGGCAGCCGATGGGAGAACTGAAGGCGATGAAAGCGACCGCCAGGCCGTTGAAGCCGACATTTTCAAATGCCGAGAGTGTCGAGACCGTGTGGGGGGACTGACCTGTGATATAGGAGGCTGCTCCTATTCCGCACAGCATGCCGGAGATCATCATGGCGTGCACGATACTGCGGTTGACATTTATGCCGGCAAAGCGCGCCGCATGAATGTTCTGACCGACCGCGCGGAGTTCAAATCCCTTGCGGGTGTGGTTCAGCAGGTAGGTGATGACAAACGCGGCAATGATCGCGATCACGAATCCGATATTGACATCCGTCCTGCCCAGTGTCTCCTTGAGGACCGGGTACTGGGCCAGCCAGGCCTGGCCTGCTTCGCTCCGCTTCCAGGCGGGCAGGATCATGGTATAGGTGCAGTCATTGACCGGATACATACCGACCGTGCCCGGTTTGTGGAAGAATGCGAGATTGCACACCCAGTTGGAAAAATACAGGGAAATCCAGTTGAGCATGATGCCGCTGATGACCTCATGGATGCCCAGATGCGCTTTGAGAAGCCCCACAAAGCCGGCATAGAGCGCGGAGACCAGCATCGCGGACGCGAATACCATGAGGACTGCCACCGGCTTGGGAAAATCCAGCATACTGCCGACCATGGTGGCGACGACACAGCCCATGATATACTGACCCTCGGCCCCGATATTGAAGAGGCCGGTCTTGATCGCGAACGCGACGCCCAGACCCGTAAAGATGATCGGGGTGGAGCGGATGATCACGCTGGAAATGTCCTTTGGCCTGCCGATCATGCTCTCGACCAGGGTGCGGATCGACTCCACGGGCGGATATCCCGCCAGCAGCAGGATGAGTCCGGCGACACAGAAGCCGAGCGCAATGGCGATAATGGTCAGGACAAAGGGATTACTGAAAAATTTCTTTCTGAGAGATTCCATCTTTTACTCCTTTCTCCTGTCTCACTGCATGTCAGCCAGACGCTTCTGCAGCTCTGCCATCTGTTCCTGCAGTCCCGCCAGGGTCTGCTGCATCTGTGCGTAGTCGCGCTTCAGCTGTGCGAACTCTGCCGCTGTCGGCATCTCATCCGCCGCCTCTTCTGCAAGATCCTCCGCGGGAATCAGTGCCGGAGCGGCATCTTCTGCCACAGAGGCTTTTGTCACTGTTCCTGCCGGAACCACTGCCTCTGCATCGTCCGCCGCAGGAGCTTTTGTCTCAGCTTCCACCGGTGCTGCAGCTTCTGCTGCCTCAGTCTCCGTCTCGGCTTCCACAGGAGCCTCGGGCTCTGCCGCCTCGGCAGCTTCCTTCTCAGTTTCCGCCGGGGCCGCAGGTTCCGCTGCCGCTGCTTCCTTCTCAGCTTCCACAGGAGCCGCAGGCTCTGCCGTCTCAGCAGCTTCCTTCTCAGCTTCCTCCGGAGCCGCAGGTTCAGCTGCCGCTGCCTCCTGCTGCTCCTGGATCTCCTTCAGCTCGGACTCCTCCACCTTGCCGCCGGCCATCACGCGGCCAAGGGTGCGGTTGTCAACCGTTCCGTGGGGGAAGATCTGCTGAATATGTCCGTCATAGATGACCGCGATGCGGTCGGAAACATTCATGACCTCATCCAGCTCAAAGGAGATGAGCAGGACGGCGACGCCCTTGTCGCGCTCCCGGATCAGCATTTTGTGCACATTCTCGATCGCGCCGACGTCCAGGCCGCGGGTGGGCTGGATGGCGATCAGGAGTTTGGGCTCCTGGGCGATCTCACGGCCGATGATGACCTTCTGCTGGTTGCCGCCGGACAGGCCGCCGGCCAGCTTGGGACCGCAGTCCTCCGGACGCACATCGTAGGCCTTGATCAGCTCCTCCGCAAAGGACCGCATCTTTTTTCGGTCGATCCGCCCGCCAGGAGAGAACTCATCCGTGCGGTATTTCTCCATGATGGCATTTTCATAGACGGAAAAGCCCAGGACCAGGCCGTCCTTGTGGCGGTCCGCCGGAATGGTCGCCATACCGCGGTCGATGCCGTACTTGGGATTTTTGTTCTGGATCTCCTCTCCGCAGAGAATGATCTTGCCCTTGCACTTTTTGAGGTTGTTGACCGCCTCCATGAGCTCCTGCTGGCCGTTGCCGTCGATGCCGGCGATGCCGACGATCTCGCCGCCCCGCACCTGCAGATTGAAATCCTTGACAGCGTTGATGCCCTGCTCGTTCTTGACATAGAGGTTCTGGATATCCAGGACGACATCCTGCGGTTTGGCAGGCGTCTTGTCCACGACCAGCTGGACGGCATGGCCGACCATCATGGTCGCCAGGTCATCCTCCGTGACACCCTTGACCGGGACCGTATCGATGTATTTGCCGCGGCGGATGATCGTGCAGACATCTGAGGAAGCCTGGATCTCCTTGAGCTTGTGGGTGATGATGATGATGGTCTTGCCATCGGCGATCAGGTTTTTCATGATCGCGAGCAGCTCATCGATCTCCTGCTCCGTCAGGACTGCCGTCGGCTCATCCAGGATCAGGATCTCGGCGCCGCGGTAGAGGGCCTTGAGGATCTCGACGCGCTGCTGCATGCCGACCGAAATATCCCGGATCTTGGCATCCGGCTCGACCTCGAGTCCGTACTTCTCGACGATCTCGCGGACATTCTGTCGGGCCTTGCGCATGTTGACGCCGATCCCTGCAGACCTGGGCTCGGAACCCAGGACTATGTTCTGCGTGACCGTGAAATTCTCCACCAGCATAAAGTGCTGGTGCACCATGCCGATGCCATTTTCGATCGCGGCCGTCGGATTTTTGATATTGACCTTTTTGCCGTTGATATATATCTCGCCCTCATCCGCCTGATACAGACCGTACAGGACGTTCATCAGTGTACTCTTGCCGGCGCCGTTCTCGCCGAGGATCGAATGGATCGTTCCCCGCTCCACGTCGAGATCAACGTCGGTCAGCGCATAGAAGGCACCAAACCTCTTGGTGATTCCATGCATCTGTACAGCATATTTACTGCTGACTTCAGCTGACATATCTTCTCCTTTCTGCCGCACTTTGTGCGGCAGCCCGAGGAGAAATCCCGCAGGGTTTCTCCGATGGGATCTTCACAGCCCGCCGCGCGGGCTGTGGCATACATAAAACAGCGCATCAGTGTGTTTTATGTATGCTGCCTCCTTTCTGAAACGCAATGCGTTTCAGAACCCGAAGAGAAATTGCGAAGGCAATTTCTCTGATGGGATCCGGGAAGGTTCGCACATTGTGCGAACCTTCCATCAACAGAAAACAGCGCATCAGCGTGTTTTCTGTTGATTACTCCATTTCTGCCGCACTTTGTGCGGTAGCCCACCTATCACTGCAGGGATGCCTTATATTCCTCGAGCTCCGCCTTGGAAACGGGCGGGACAATGGTTCCCCTCTTGATCTGCTCGCCGATCTCAATCGCGGCATTGTAGATCTCGTCCGAGTAGTTCTCGTGGTGTTCGGGGATGCCGACTGCATCGTCCGCGAGGCCGAATCCCATGTTCTTGCCGCCGACTTCGCGGCCCGCGATGTGCTGGCGTGAAACAAGGTCAACCGCGACATTGACGTTCTTGAGGGACGAGGTCAGGACGTTTTCCGGTGCCAGGTAAGCCTGGTCGCGGTCGACGCCGATCGCAAACTTACCGGATTCCTTTGCGGCCTCAATGACGCCGGTTCCGGTGCCGCCTGCCGCGTGATAGACGATGTCACAGCCGTCGGTGAACATCTTGTTGGCAATACTCTTGCCCTTGGCCGCGTCGGAAAAGCTCTCCGCGTACTGAGAGACGACCTGGACATTCTTGCCCAGCTGTTTGTTGGCATAGGCCACGCCGCCCTCATAGCCGTACTGGAACTGCTCGATGACTTCGCTGGAGATACCGCCGACGAAGCCGACTTTTTCGGTCTTGGAGACAGCCGCGGCGATATAGCCCACCATAAAGGAGGATTCCTGGGCGCGGAAGACAACGCCGGTCACATTGGCAGGCACATCTGAGAAGGCATTGTCGACACAGGCGAAGTTGACATCCGGGTTGGCGGCTGCTGCCTCCAGAACGGCGTCCGCGCAGGCATAACCGATGGCCCAGCAGAGGGTATTGCCGTTGTCGATGATGGTCGCGAGATTGGTCGTATAATCGCCGCCCTGCTTGGACTCGATATAGGCGACCTCTGCGCCGGTATCATCACGGAGCGTCTGCAGGCCCTCCCATGCGCTCTGGTTGAAGGACTGGTCGTTGATGCCGCCCGTATCCGTGATCATGGCGATCTTCGCGCCGGTGCCGTCTACATCCGAGAAATCATTGGCCTTCTTCATGAGCTCCTCGACAGGCGTATTGGCGATCGTCTCCTTGAAGGCAGCCAGGTCATCCGCCGTAGCGGGAGGCGCGATGATGCCGGCCTTGATCTTCTCGCCGCACTCAAGGGCCGCCTCATAGACAGCGTCCGGATAGTTGTGGTGATCCTCGGGGATACCGACCGCGCCGTCGGACAGACCGAAGGAAAGCGTCTGGCCGCCGATTTCAAGGCCTGCGATATGACGCTTGGAGACTGCATTGACGGCGACGTTGACGTTCTTGAGGGACGAGGTCAGGACATTGTCCGGTGCCAGGTAAGCCTGGTCGCGGTCAACGCCGATCGCGTATTTTCCGGCTTCCTTCGCCGCCTCGATGACGCCCGTTCCTGTTCCGCCGGCCGCATGGTAGACGATGTCACAGCCGTCGGTAAACATCTTGTTGGCGATACTCTTTCCCTTGGCCGCATCCGAGAAGCTCTCCGCGTACTGGGATGTGACAACGACGTTTTTGTCCAGGATCCGGTTGGCATAGGCCACGCCGGCTTCATAGCCGTACTGGAACTGCTCGATGACCTCGCTCTTGATGCCGCCGACAAAACCGACCTTGCCGGTCTCGGACATGGCACCGGCGATATAGCCGACCATGAAGGAGGATTCCTCCGCCCGGAAGACGACGCCGGTCACATTGGCAGGCGTATCCGCAAAGGCATTGTCGACACAGGCAAAGCTCACATCCGGATTAACTGCTGCAGCTTCCAGGACAGCATCCGCGCAGGCAAAGCCGATGCCCCAGCACATGCTGTTGCCATTGTCGATCAGGGTCTCAAAGTTCGTGTTAAAATCACCGCTCTGTTTGGATTCGATATAGGCGACCTCTGCGCCGGTATCATCGCGCAGCTCCTGCAGTCCCTCCCATGCGCTCTGGTTAAAGGACTGGTCGTTGATGCCGCCCGTATCCGTGATCATGGCGATCTTCCATCCGGTTCCATCCACGTTCTGGATCGCCAGATCGATGGATGAAGCCGCGCCGCTTGCGCCGCCCGCGCCGCTGCCTCCCGTCAGCTCACCCGGTCTGACAAAGCGACAGGCCGGAAGCAGGAGTATAAGGCACAGGCTCAGGGCAATCAGCGCCCTTCTGGTGCACTTTTTCATAGTACCCTCCTTCTGATGCAGTGATAATTGTGTGAACAGGTTCTATATATGATATCTGTTATGCCGTATCAGGTATTTTGCGCGCGGAGATCCGCCGATGCTCCAGGTTGTCCTTCCGGTGCCCGGCTTTTATGCCCTGCTGCGTTTTCTCTGTCAGCCGCCTTTGGTGCGCAGGCGGTGCCTGATGAAGTCAACAATGACCTGCATGGCCGCCTCGTTTCTGCCGCCCTCCGGAATAATGATATTGGCGCGCCGCTTGCTGGGCTCCACAAACTGTTCGTGCATGGGCTTGACCGTATTAAGATACTGATCGATCACACTGTCCAGCGACCGGCCCCTCTGTTTGACATCGCGCAGGATCCTGCGCAGAATGCGTTCGTCGGCATCCGTGTCGACAAAGATCCGGAAGTCCATCAGGTCCACAAGGGCCGGCTCCGCAAAGATCATGATCCCTTCGAGGATGATGACCGGGTTGGGAAGGACAAGCGTCGTCCGATCCGACCGGTTGTGGATGGTATAATCGTAGACCGGCATCTCCACCGGCTTTCCCGCCTTGAGCTGCCGGATGTGGTCACACAGAAGCTCTGTGTCAAAGGCGTCCGGATGATCGTAATTCAGCCGGGTCCTCTCCTCATAGGTCAGCTCGTCATGCCGCTTGTAATAATTGTCATGCCGCAGAATACTGACCTCATCTCTGCCAAAGTAATTGACCAGGTTGTTGGCCAGGGTCGTCTTGCCGCTGCCGGTGCCCCCTGCGATTCCGATCAGGATCGTGTCCATTCCGTTTATTCCCCCTGTCAGTTCACAAATATTGATTCTCTTCAATCCTAAACATACATAATTATTGTATCACTTTGGTGTATCAACTACAATTGGCCCGCTCATCTTTTCTCCTTTCCGAACATGTCGAAGCGCTCCTGCGCTGAGAAACACGAGGATCAAGACCGGAACGGATTTTTCCGGTGCGATCACAGCTGCCTGTTCCGGAGCATGTAAGTGCGCAGGCAATCGTCAACAAATGCAAAGCATTTGTCCGAGAAATTCGCGAAGGCGATTTCTCGTTGACATCACGTGATGCTTGTAAAAGCGAAGGATCCTTTGCTATAATGTCTGACATTGCGGGAATACCGTCGTACATGCATGCTGCTCTGCTCCATCTCTTTTGGCATGCGTAGCATCTTTCATCAAAAAGGACAGCTGAACATGAATATTACCGTTTACCTGGGTGCCAATATGGGCACGGATAAAGCATATGCAATGGAGGCAAAGGCACTGGGAACCTGGATCGGCAGCGCTGGACACCGCCTCATCTATGGCGGCAGCCGGGCAGGCCTCATGGGGATCCTGGCGGACGCCGTTCTGGAGGCCGGCGGAGAAGTGATCGGCGTGGAACCGTCGTTTTTTATCGATGCGGAAGTGCAGCATGAAGGGATCACGCAGCTGATCGTGACCGATACCATGACAGAGCGCCGGGCAAAGATGATCGAAATGGGGGATGCCTATGTGGCATTTCCGGGCGGCACCGGAACGCTGGAAGAGATTTCGGAGGTGATCTCCGCCAAAAAGCTCGGACACACCTCCAAACCTGTCGTTGTCCTGAACATCGAGGGCTATTATGATCATCTGGAAGCGCTCTTCCGGAAAATGGTGGAGGAAGGCTTCCTGACAAGGAAGGATATGGATAAGACCTTTTTCGCCCGCACTGTAGAATCAGCCGCCTGGCATATCGAGCATACCTGACAGGTCTCTCCCTCAAATAGAAAAAAGGCAGCGAGCCCGGGCGGGTTCACTGCCTTTTTACATGGTCTGATTCCGTTATATCGTTCGGGTGTCAGCTGCGGCAGATGACGCGGACCCGGAAGACGCCGGGGATCTGACTGATCTCTTCAATGAGTTCCTCTGCGGGCGCGCTGTCAAGATCGAACAGGGTGTATTCCACTTCACCCTTGGATTTACTGGACATGCCGGCGATGTTGGTGTCGGAACTGCCGATAATGCCAGTCAGGCGGGTGATCATCTTGGCCTTGTTCTCGTGGAAGACACTGATCCGGTTGCCGGTCTCGCACACGCCGAGATCACAGTTGGGATAGTTGACGCTATTTTTGATGTTGCCGTTCTCCAGGTAGTCGGAGAGCTGCTCGACGGCCATGACCGCGCAGTTGTCCTCGGCCTCCTCGGTGGAAGCGCCCAGGTGGGGGATCGTGATGCAGCCCCTGCGGCCGGCGACGGTCGAGTTGGGGAAATCCGACACATAGCGGCGGATCTTGCCCGCGCGCAGAGCCAGTACAACGGCCTCCTCATCGACCAGGACGTCGCGTGCCATATTGATCAGGATCACGCCTGTCTTCATCATCGCGATCGCGTGGTCGTCGATCATCCCCTTTGTAGAGGGAAGCGCAGGCACATGGATCGTGATATAGTCGCAGACATCATAGATATCCTCGAGGCGGATGACATGGTTGATCCGGCTGGAGAGATGCCATGCGGAATCGACGGAGACATAGGGGTCATAGCCGTAGACCTCCATGCCCAGGTTGACAGCGGTGTTGGCGACCTGGACGCCAATGGCGCCAAGTCCGATAATGCCCAGCTTCTTGCCCTGCAGCTCGGTCCCGGCAAAGCGCTTTTTCTCCTTCTCCGCGACTTTGGCGATATCCTCATTGTTCCAGTTGGCCCGGACCCAGTCGACGCCCTCGACAATGTCGCGGGACGCCAGCAGCATGCCGGCAAAGACCAGCTCCTTGACGCCGTTTGCATTGGCGCCCGGCGTGTTGAAGACGACGATGCCTTTTTTCGCCAGTTCGTCGATCGGGATATTGTTGACGCCGGCGCCCGCCCTGGCGATCGCCAGAACCTCATCCGAGAGCTCCATTCCGTGCATGGACGCACTGCGGACCAGGATACCGTTTGCCTCCTGCAGATTCTCCGTCAGCTGATACTGGTCGGAGAACTTATCCAGACCCTTCTGCGAAATATTGTTGAGACAGGCATATTTGAACATATTACTTCTCTTTCCTTTTCCTTCCTGCTTCAAAATAATAAAGAACTATTTACTTTCCGTCGTAGGCGATCACGCTGTCGACCCTGTAGCCCTCGAGCTTTTTCCTGCCCTCAAGGCCCTTGAGCTCGATCATGACCAGGATGCCCGCGACAACACCGCCCAGCTTCTCAATGAGCTCAGCAGCTGCCTTGACCGTGCCGCCGGTCGCCAGCAGGTCATCCACGAGCAGGACCTTCTGACCGGGCTTGATCGCGTCGACATGCATCTCCAGCGTGGCTTTGCCATACTCCAGATCATAGTCGACAGACTCGGTCTTCCAGGGAAGCTTGCCCTTTTTGCGTGCCAATGCCAGCGGCTTATGAAGATTGTAAGCCATCGCGGCACCGTAGATAAAACCGCGGGACTCCGCTCCGACGATCACATCAAAGTCCAGATCGGCGACGGCCTTCTGCATCTCATCGATGGCCAGCTGCATGCCGTCCGCATCCTGAAAAACGGTCGTGATATCGCGGAACAAAACACCGGGCTCCGGGAAGTCGGGAATTACGCGGATATAATCATCAAGTGTCTTCATGTCTTTTCCTCCTCATGTAAAAAGATGACACTGCGCTCCTCAGGGCGCAGCCACTGCACTATTTTAACATGTTAAAGTGCTTTTTTATAGTGCCGGAAGTTCTTTTTCCTGTGCACATTCACAGCAGATCAGCTGTGTTCAAGCTGTTTCCTGCCATGCCCCCTGATGTCACGGCCTGTTTTCCGGTTCATTCTCGGGATTGCCGTACGAGAACTGCAGTTCCTCCGGCACATGGTGGCGGTCCCCGATGAACCGCACCTGCGGGGTGCCGTCAGGCAGGATGTCCACGCAGCTGACGCTCACGTTGAAGAGC
>OCTW011421326.1_pt1 | contig 18289 bp, 9 predicted proteins | sample 1539671 | NCBI WGS metagenome assembly OCTW01 (sample SAMN02144230, study PRJEB22623) | gut metagenome | biome: sheep rumen | host: Ovis aries | place: New Zealand
GCCACCCGGGGAAACGGGGTCGTGGACGGTCACGCCCCCCTTGTGCTCAAGAGCTATGAAGACCAGAAGGCAAAGGGGTATATCAGCGAAAAAACAGCTGTTCCCACTCTCTTTTATTTCGAAAACTGCAAGGGGATTGTCCTGGAGGACGTGCTGTACCGCAATCCGGCGACCCCTGGAAAATTCTATGAGGCTATTAACACTGAAATCAACGTAAAAGGATGCTTTACCGATACTCATTAATTTTGTCTGCGCTGCTTTTGGCAGCTTGTGCCCGGAACACCGTTCCGCAGCAGGTTACCCTCGAGAAGGATGTTCTGAAGGATAAAATCCGCGGTGCCTGGGCCGGTCAGGTGATCGGCTGTACTTATGGCGGCCCTACCGAGTTCAAATTCGCCAATTTCATTCCCGACGGCATGCCCATCGACTGGCATGAGCACATCGTGAAATGGTGGTATGACAACAGTCCCGGTCTGTATGACGATGTCTATATGGACCTTACCTTTGTGGAAGTATTTGAAAAGGAGGGACTTGATGCGCCGGTGGAATCCTTTGCAAGGGCTTTTGCCGATGCCGGCTACCCCCTGTGGCACGCCAACCTTCAGGCCCGCTACAACATCCGGGCGGGTCTGATGCCTCCTGCATCCGGCCATTGGCGCAACAATGCCCACGCCGATGACATCGACTTCCAGATCGAGGCCGATTATGCCGGCATCATGGCTCCGGGCATGGTGAACGCCGCAACCTATTACACCGACGATATCGGCCATATCATGAATTATGGCGACGGCTGGTACGGCGGCGTTTATGTGGCGGCGATGTATGCCCTGGCCTTTGTTAGCGACGACATCCCCTTTATTGTGAACGAAGCCCTCAAGACCATTCCCCAGGAGAGCCGGTATTACAAGTGCATCAGTGACGTCATCCGTTGGTGGAAACAATACCCGGACGACTGGCACCTGACCTGGGCGCTGGCCAATGAACACTACGGCTTCGATGTGGGCTGCCCCAGCGAGTACAATTCCTCTTTCAACATCGATGCGGTGATCAACAGCGCCTATATTGTCATCGGCCTTTTGTACGGGAACGGTGATTTCTACCGTACCATAGACATCTCCACCCGCTGCGGACATGATTCGGACTGCAATCCGGCCTCGGCCGGAGGTATCCTCGGCACTGTCCTGGGATTTGACAAGATTCCGGAAAAATGGAAGGAGCCCATTTACGAAGTGGAGGATGTCAATTTCAAGTACACCGACATCTCGCTGAACCGTGCCTGCCAGATGAGCTTCGACCAGGCGCTGAAGGTAATCGAACGCAACGGCGGTTCCGTAGGAGAAGAGGCCGTCACCATCAAGACCCAGACCCCGCAGCCCGTGCGCCTGGAGCAGAGCTTCGAAGGCCATTGGCCGGTTGCCAAGAAAGGTTTCAACAAGACATTCGAGCAGATCGGAGCGTTCACCTTTGAAGGCAAGGGCGCGGTCTTTACCTACCGCTTTGTCCTGCCGCAGGGTTACGACGTGAAGGATTACGCGGCCAATGTGGAAGTCATGCTGGACGGCGCCCTGTACAAGACGGTCTCTCTCCCCACCTCCGGAAACGGAAGGGGTACGGAGATCTGCGAGATCTGGGACCTTCCCCTCGGAGAGCACAAAGTGTCCTTCAACTGGACCAACAAAGTGCCTGATGTAGAGTTGATTGTGGCCTACGCCATCATATACTCCGACAAGAAATGAAAAGAATCCTGCTGACCCTGGCCGCTGTCGCGGCCTGCCTTCCGCTGCTTGGCGCGAATTCCAAAAAAGTCCTGGAGGCCTTCCGGAATCCGGACGACGCCTATCGGCCCTATGTGCGCTGGTGGTGGAACGGGGACAAAGTGACCGCCGACGAAATCCGCCGCGAACTGAACCTCCTGAAGGAAGCGGGGATTGCCGGCGTGGAGATCAACCCCGTGGCGTTCCCCGGAAAGGAGAACGAGGACGATCTGGGCATTCCGTCGCTCACCTGGCTCAGCGACGAGTGGATTGATATGCTGGGGGTGGCATTCGACGAGGCCAAGAAGCTGGGCATGACCTGCGACCTCATCGTCGGCTCCGGCTGGCCCTTCGGCGCCGAATCGCTCCCGCGGGAGGAACGGGCTTCCGTCATCCTTACGTATTGCGACTCCACGGCCAAGGCGGGCAGCCTGTACGACCAGTCCCTGTTTCATGTTTTCAAGGAACTGGACCCCAAGGCCAGCACCCCCCATCCGAGCCGCACGCCCCAGTTGTTGAGGGTGCTGCTGGTCCCCGATCCCATCAATGACCTTTCCGAGGCCCGGGACATTACCGACCGGGTGAAGGACGGACTCATCCGGATGGAGGTCCCGGAGGGCAAGTGGCAGGTCTATTACATGGTGAAATACGATTCTTTCGCCAGCGTCATCAACGGGGCTCCCGGTGCCGCCGGGCCCATTCTGGACCACATGAATGCCGAGGCGGTACGGAAGTACCTGGACCGGATGTCCGACAAGCTGGAGGCCCGTTTCGGCCCCTTGTCGCAGCACCTGAGAGCCTTCTTTGTGGACAGCATGGAACTGGAAGGGGCCAACTGGACGTCCGATATGGCCCAGGAGTTCCGTCGCCGGCGCGGCTATGACATCCTGCCCTGGCTGCCGTTCACGATGTTCAAGCTGCGCCGTCTGGGCGAGGTGGAAGACTTCAACTACGGCTGTGCCAAGGGCGAGAAATTCCAGGAGCAGGTGAACCGCGCCCGCTACGACTTCGAGCTCACCAAGGCCGAACTCCTGGAGGAACGCTTCTTCAGGGTTTATCGGCAGTGGTGCAATGAGCACGGGGTGAAAGCCCGCGCCCAGGCCTATGGCTGCGGATTCTTCCCGCTGGAAAGCTCCCTCACCGTCGATATCCCGGAAGGGGAGTCCTGGACCACCAACTGGCTTCGGCATGTGGTGGGCGAGGAGATGGGCGACGAAGACTACCGCCGCGGAAGGGCCTACACCATGATTGACAAGTATGTCTCGTCGGCCGCCCATCTGCAGGGAAAGCGCCTGGTGAGCTGCGAGGAGATGACCAACACCTACAATGTGTTCTCCACTTCGCTGGAATACCTGAAGGTGGGCTCCGACATGAGCTGCATTTCCGGCATCACCCATTCGGTGTGGCACGGATTCAACTATTCGCCCAAGGAAGCCCCCTTCCCGGGCTGGGTGCGCTATGGCAGTTACTACAACGAGAAAAACACCTGGTGGCCCTATTTCAGGCTGCTGAACGACTACCGTGCCCGCCTGGGCGCACTGGTGCGCAATGCCGACATGTACACCGACATCGCCATCCTGCCGGCCAACGCCGATCTCTGGTCCACCATGGGCGTACAGACGGAACCTTTCCCGGTGAAGTTGAATGTGCCCTATACCTCCCTGGTGTGGGAAGCCATCCACAAGAACGGCGGTGGGGCCGATTATGTGTCGGAACGCATCCTGGAGGGCGCTACGGTCAAGAAAGGAAAACTCTGTTACGGTCCCAAGGCGTACAGCGTGCTGTTCACCGTGGAAGTGCGCGGAACCACAGTCGCGGCCATGGAGAAAATCCGGGAGTTTGTCCTGGGCGGCGGCCGCGTCTTCTGCATTGAGACCTATCCGGAAAAATCCGTGGGAATGGCCGATGCCGATGCCCGGGATGCCCGGGTGGCCGAAATCGTGAAGGAACTGGAGCAAACGGGGCGCTTTATCCTGCTGCCCAAGCCCGAGGACAACCGTTTTCTGGAATGGTATGCCGGAATCATGCGCCAGTATTCGCTTCCGCATACGCTGACCCTTTCCCACCCGGACCGTTTCCTTCTCCAGAACCGCTATGTGATGGACGACGGCAGCAACTTCTTCCTCTTTGTGAACGCCAGCCGGCTGGAAGGGAAGAGCACCGACATCACGTTCCCCTCCGCCGTCACGCGTGGCCGCAAGGCCTGGCTGTACGACCCTGCCACCGGCAAGCGCTACAGCTTGAAAATCCCTGCCGACGGAAAACTGCACTTCGAGTTCGGCCCTTCCGAGAGTTTTGTCTTCATGTTTGACAAAATGGGCGGAAAGGCGCCTGAATGGAAGCCGGTTCCGGTATCGGCCGACGGCCTGGAAGTCAAGGCCTGGAAGGTGCGTTTCGCCAATCCCGAGGTGCCGGATGTCCCGCCGGCCGTGCTGGACACGCTGGCAGATCTGAAGGACCTCCCTGACTATCAGAACTTTATGGGTACGGCTACCTATACCGCTGAGGTGGAACTTCCTTCCGCCGGACCGCTGCCCCGTTACCTGAATCTGGGGAAGGTGGGGTATATCGCCGAGGTTTCCATCAATGGAAAACCCGCCGGCCTTCACTGGTACGGAAATGCCGTACTGGAGGTTGACGGGCTTTTGAAACCGGGCCCCAACACCATTGAGGTGAAGGTGACCACCCTGATGAGCAACTACTTGCAGACACTTCCGGAGAACCGGATTGTTCAGCGCTATATCCTGCGCCGCAAAACGCCGCTCATGCCTGCCGGTCTGATAGGGCCTGTGGTCCTTTATTGAACGGTCAGGGAAACGCAGTTCAAATCTTTGTCATCGGAAGAGGAGCCCAGCATGACTGTGAAGTCGCCGGGCTCCACTTCCCATTTTTCAGCGGCCCCCCAGCAGGCGAGCATGGTCGGGGTAATCTCAAATTCCAGCGTTGTGCTTTCGCCGGCCTTCAGGAAAGGCTTCTGGACGGCTTTGAGTTCCTTGACGGGACGGGTTACCGAACCGTATTCGTCCCGGATGTACAGTTGAACGGCTTCGGCCCCGTCGCGGGGACCGGCGTTGGTGAGCGTTACGCGAAGCTGTACGCTCTCTCCTGGACCGATGACGGTTTTGGACAGCGTGGGCTCCCCATATTCGAAGCGGGTATAGCTGAGCCCGTGTCCGAAGGGATACAGCGGCCCCTGCTCGGCCAGGGCGAAGTGGCGGGAGTACTGGGAATGCTTGTGATTGTAAACGCACTGGATCTGTCCGGCGTTACGGGGGATGGTGACGGGAAGCTTGCCGGAAGGGTTGACAGCCCCCGTAAGAATTTCGGCGATGGCCTGACCGCCCATCTGACCGGGCTCCCAGGTGTTTACAATGGCGTTTACGGAAGGGCTTTCAGCGGCCCATTCCACGCCCAGGGCACGGCCGCTCATCAGCAGCAGCACCGTGGGACGGCCGGATGCGGCCACGGCTTCCAGCAGTTCCTGCTGACGCCCCGGAAGGTCGATGTTGTCGCGGTCGCAGTTTTCGCCGCAGGTGCGTCCAAAGGATGAATAGCGCTGGGAATTGTCGCCCAGGACCAGGATGTTCAGCTGTGCCGCCCGAGCAAGGGATGTCGCTTGGGCAAGACCGGCCTCATCCACTCCGGTGACGCGTCCGCCGAAAAACAGCGTGTCGATGCGGGCCTGGGGGAAGGCTTCCCGTAAGCCCTCGAACACGGTGATTACGTCATCGTCTTCCTGGGGAACCACCCAGTCGCCCAGTTGGGTCTGGCTGTCGGCATTGGGGCCGCAGAGAAAAATGCGGCTGTAGGAGCCAAGGGGCAGGATTCCGTCATTTTTCAGCAGAACAATGCTCTCCCGGGCCGCCTCCAGCGAGGTGCGGCGGTGTTCCGCATCGGCGGGGAAGCCCCTTTGCGCGGGCAGGGGAGGAATCGGGTCCTCGAAAAGGCCCAGGGCGAATTTGGCTTCCAGGATTTTCCCGGCGGCTTCGTCAATCCGTTTCATGGGAATGCGCCCGCTGCGGACACCTTCCAGGACAGACTCGAAATAGTGGTCGCCTTGCATGTGCATGTCGATGCCGGATTCTACGGACAGCAGGAACGCCTCGTTCTGGTCCGGAACCAGGTGGTGCATGCTGTGCAGGCGTTCGATGTCCATCCAGTCGCTCACGACAAAGCCGTTGAATCCCAGTTCTTTGCGGAGGATATCTTCTACCAGCCAGCTGTTTGCATGACACGGTACGCCATTGAGTTCATTGTGCGCGGCCATCACCGTGGCGACACCGGCCTCCACGGCAGCCTGGAAAGGCGGAAGGTAGAGTTCGCGCATTTTGCGCTCGCTCATGTCCATGGGGGCGGCGTTGAGTCCGCCGGCAGGTTCCCCGCCGCCGATCAGGTGTTTGGCGCAGGCCAGCACTTTCCCGTCTGCGAAATCGCCGTCGCGGCCCTGAAGGCCCCAGATGGAGTATTTCCCCATTTCGGACACCAGATAGGGGTCTTCCCCGAAGCATTCGCCCATCCGGCCCCAGCGGGCGTCGCGGGCCACGTCCAGGTTGGGGGCAAAGGTCCAGTGCATGCCGGTCCGGCGCATCTCCTCGGCCGTTTCGGCCCCGATTTTTTCCATCAGCTCCGGCCGGAAGGTAGAGGCCAGGCCGATATTGCCGGGATACACGGTGCAGCCGGCCCTGAGGCCGTTTCCGTGGATGGCGTCGATGCCCATCAGCAGGGGAATGCCCAGGCGGGATTCGGAAGCCAGCACTTGCAGCTGGTGTGCTTCTTCACCGGTGAGTACATGCAGAAAGGCGCCCACCTTGCCATCCCGGATCCGCTGGGCCAGCTCCGGATTGCCCAGGTTTTCATCGGAGGCATCAATGTTCTTGTAGGGCGACCCCTGGTCCGGCGGAACGTAGCAGGGGCCCACATACTGGCACATCTGGCCGATTTTTTCTTCCAGGGTCATCTCCTTCAGCAGGAGGGCGGCCCGTTCCCCGGCGGGGAGGGTGGCGTCGTGCCAGTCCCCGCCCGAGCAGGCGGCGAGGGCGAGGACGGCGGTAAACAGAAGCGTCTTTTTCATCAGAGCTGTACGGTAAGCGTGAGGGTTTCGTGAATGGAGGTGCGGCCGGCATTTACCGTGAGGGTGTCGTCTTCCCAAGTCCAGTCTTTGACCGGCTTTCCGTTCAGGCTCACCTTGGCGGGCTTGGAAGTGCACCGAAGTTCAAAACTGTAGTTGCGGCTGTCCGGCATGCCTTGGTAGCTGCCTTCGACAGGATTTACCGTTACGCGGATGTTCCTGCCGTTTTCATGGCATTCGAAGAGGGTGGAACAGATGGCGCCTTCTTCGTAGGCATAGCTTTCGCCGTCATCGTCATACATGGTGAAGCTGCTCTCGCCGTGGGGATAGACCTTGAGGATAATGTCCCTCTGGGGCTCCGTGCCGATGAAATCCACCACCGGGCGGGTGGGAACAATGGCGCCGTTGCGGACGAACAGCTGGCCGGCCCGGTTGTGGGGGAGCTCCCGGGAGATGGTTTCCCCGCGGCTTTCCACCAGCTCTCCCGTCCAGACGTTGATCCACTGACCCGCAGGCAGGTAAATGTCGTTGGAGAAAGCGCTTACGCAGTACTGGCGGCCGAACATGTACTGGAACACCATGTCGTCGCAATTGCGGTCGTCGGGGAATTCCAGGGGCATGGAACGCACCATCGGCATACCGGTGAGCATGCCTTCCAGGGCATTGGAGTAGATGTAGGGGATGAAGGAATAGCGAAGACTGATGTAGAACTTGTACATTTCCTTCTCCACGCCATAATAGTAGAAGGGGTGCATCATGCTGAACCAGCTGTTTACCTGCAGCCAGGGCAGGAAAACACCGAAATGCAGCCCCTGCATTTCCTGCTCGCGGGGAACGCTCATCACGTCGCAGCTCATGTTCATGAAGCCGGAGTTGCCCAGGTTGTGCTGGTCGAACAGGGCCACGATGCCGCCGCCGTTGTCTCCGCTGTTGGCGGCGCTCCAGCGCTGGCTGCCGGCCCAGCCGCCGCAGTAGTGGTGCCAGCTGCGCTTGCCGGTGTGGCGGCGCGTCATCTGGGCAATCTGCTTGGGCATGAGAACCTGGCTGATATTGTGCATCTCGTCGTCTCCGCGTCCGTTATGGTAGTTCCAGTCGGGATGGGCGTCAATGGTGCGGGCGGGGTCCAGCTTGAAGCCGACCACCCCCATGTCCATGAACTTGGACAGGTGGTCTGGCCAATGCTCCAGACCGGAAGTGTCCCGGCCGTCCCGGAGGGCGATGAGGTCTTCCTCGATGATGCTGGTGTCATATTCCTCGCAGAGCCACAGACCCAGCCGGATGCCCATGCTGTTAAGCTTTCCGACAAACAGGCGGGGGTAGTACTTCTTGGGCATCTGATCCTGTACCCAGTAGGGTTCGGGGGAGAAGCGGTCGTAATTCCACGCCTTCTTGGTGGAGAAGTCGTAGCGCTTGGCCATCCACTGCGGCTCCAGCCAGAAAAGATCCACGGGAACGCCCATGTCGCGGAAGTGGGCGGCATCGTTCAGGATGGCCCACTGGTCTTCCCGCATGTTGGGACCGAAGGCAAAGCCGTATGCCCAGCGGGGGAGGACATAGCTCCGGCCGGTAATCTGGGTATAGAGATTCAGGACAGAGGGCATGTCCGTTCCTGCCATCAGGTAGAAATCGACATTCTCGAAGGTGTTGTAGATGTTGAAGACATCCGGATTCGTGTATCCCACGTCAAAGTGGCATTTGCGGGACGTGTTGTTGAAAATGCCCCAGCCGCGGGAGCTCATCATGAAGGGCATGGGAATTTCCGTGTGCTGGTAGGTGGTCCACATCCGGAGCAGTTCTCCGCGGTGCTGGATATGCTCCCGGGAGGTGCTGCCGCCTCCGTAGAAGCGCTCGCCTTCTTCCATGGAGAGGGAGAGGCCGCTGGCCTTGGCGGGGTCTCCGCTGTCAATCTTTCCGCCTCCGGAGAGTTTTCCTTCATCATCGCCGATGATGCCGTTGTTCACGGCTACGGTCATCTTTCCGAATTTCTCGTTGACGGCATCGGCCAGGGCCCTCACCGGGCCGCTTCCCGGCTGAAGGTAGCCTATCCGGCGGACGATGGTGCGGCCCTTTGCATCCTTGAGGGTCAGGGTTCCGTCCGTGGCCGACAAAATCAGGGAAGCTTTGCTGCTGGTGAAGACATGCGCTCCGTCCTGCTGCCGCACGGTATAGTCCACTTCCGGCCAGTCGGTGCGGGTGATTCCGTAACGGGTCATCAGGGACTCGGAGAAGTTTCCGTCGGGCGATATCTGCACGCGGAAAATGTCATCGGCACATACTTCTACGCCCACGGTGGTTCCGTCGGCGATTTTGACCTTGTGGATGGGATTGGCGGACGCCGCCAGGGAGATCATGAGCAGCTGGGCTGCCAGCAAAAGGATTCTTTTCATCATATTGTACAATTATTTAACTTTCACGTCCGTCCCTGGGGATTCCCTGATTTCCGAAACAATCCGGTGTTTGGACATTTTCAGGGGGCCGTTCATGAAGGCCGGCAGGTTATAGGAATCCATCAGGCGTTTGTAATAGGCATTGGGGTCTTTCTGGGGGAGCAGGAAAGGTTTGGAGGCTTTTCCTTCCTCATCGATGTAAGTAAAGTAAGGGCGGGTATAAAGCCCGTCCAGGCGGCGGCTGCTGAATACCATCCAGCGTCCGTCCGGGGAGATGCGCGGGAAAGAGACGCTGTATCCTTCGGCGGGGGCGTCGTAGAGGCATTCCAGGCTGTCTCCGAAGCGCATGTCCCGGGCGTTGAAGGCGATGCGGTAAAGACCGTAGCGTACCGCCTTGTGGTCTTTGGGCATTTCCACGGCTTCGGCCGAGCAGAAATAGAGCCAATTCCCGTCGGCGGAGAAGCTCTTCTTCATCGAGGTCGGCAGGTGCATGCTGATGAACCAGTAGCGTAGCGGCAGCCGACTCCCATGCATCACAGTGTTCGCCTTCAGGCTCTGGCGATAGCGACACAGCTTACACTCGAAGTACTTCTTGTCGCCCTTCCAGTAATTCTCCTCGCTTCCGCAGTAAGAACAGACAGTACCCTGTACCTCGCAGTACTCTTTTAGCTTCCGATCGCAGCTTTCCTCCTTGGGAAATTTCCGTGCGAAGTCAATGAGTCTCATATTCCTATACTTGTTTATAGGAACAAACATACTCTTCGATTGTGCCAGACTGCTGCCCAAGCTCATCTTTGGGTCAAAAAATAATTAGTCATGTAAAAAAGAGGGTGTATTCCTTGGAAAGTCTTAGAATACACCCTCTTGATTTATATAAACACGGAAAGTGTCTCGGCGTTATTCTTTTACAAGCTGGAATCCAGGGTTGTCCTTACCACCGACATTGCACTGATAAATAACATCGTATCCACTCGCAAGGTTTACGGATGAGAAGTCAGAAACAGTAGGCGTAGCGGACTTACATGCACAGAAGGCCATACCAAGGACATCCTTTCCGTCAATCTTGTACCAATCATCCTTCCCGTAATGCATCTCCGTAAAGCTGTCGGTAACGAACCACATCCAGCCATAACTTGTCGCCTCATTGAACGGGAAAGGACAGAAATTATATTGGCTCCACCCAGACCCTAGTTCGGGGAGAAGGACAATATAGTCATAGCCTTCCTTCCCGGTATTTACTTCCTGCGCCTTATTGCCATTGAAGAAAATACCGAAACGGTATGACTTCGCATCATAATCGATATCCACCACAGCTTCGGCCACATAAGAATTGATAAGTCCGGCAACCGTAAGATTGTTGGTCAATTTTGCGTTGCCATCGTTAGCAGTAGTTCCCTCTTTCGCGGCAATTGTGAGGTTTGCAACAAAATTGTTGTTGGCTGTTACACCGAGGTTCTTGTTTGGAGCAAAGGTTTTGGCGGTTAGTTTCCACGAACCAACAAAATCCTTTGCATCGAGTTGGGTAACAGTGATGGAAGATCCCGTGCTGAGCGTAAGTGTTGCAGTACGTACCTTTCCGGTCTCATTGGCGGTCCAGGAGGCGGCACCGTTCTCATACTTGAGCCATCCGCCATTGCCAGCGGAAGCGCCCTCGTCGGAGGTAGCACCATAAAGGCCGCGGAAACCAGCATTGTCGGACTTCCACACCTCGATAATCTCAGGCTCAGTAGGCATGCGCACGACGACCGTAACTTTACAAGAAGCATTGAGGCCGTTCTTGGAAGTTGCGGTGATGGTGGCAGAACCAAGACCCACACCCTTCACTTTGCCGGTTTCATCAACAGTGGCGACGGATTCGTTATCTGAGGTCCATGTAATTGTCTTGTAGGAAGCGTTTGAAGGTAAGATTGTAGCCGTGAGTGTTTCACTTTCGTCGTAATAGACGGTCAGCTCTGCGGGCTCGACGGCTATGGAAGTCTCATTAATGGGCTTCACTGTTACCTTGCAGGTCGCGGTGTAACCGCCGGAAGCGGTCTTTACCGTAATATCGCAGGTGCCGGGAGCGACGCCGGTAATGCGCCCCCAACCGTCAACGGTAGCAACCGCGCCGTTGGAGGTCGCCCAAGTCTTGTGGGTGCTGGTGGCAGTGGAAGGATTGACGGTGGCATCGATCTTAACGAAGTCGCCGGGGTAGATGGAAAGTGTCGTAGTAGAAAGCGACACGCCGGTAGTCTCGACGATGGGAGCTTCAGCCTTTCCGCAGGAAAAGAAGCATGCAATAGACAGAACTATTGCGATTATTGCATATATTTTTTTCATTTTCGTTATCTTTAAGTCTTACCTCTCCCAATAGGAGTTTGTCTGGAGTTCAGTGAGAGGGATTTGCCACTCCATATCGTCCACGGTCCAAGTATTGTCCCTCCAATGATTGCTGCCAGTACGAACAGAAGGTTCGTTCCAGCGCTTGTGACAGTAGTAGTTGAGGCCGTTCTCACCCCACATCTCTATCCTCCACTGGAGCTTGATTAGCTCCCAAGTGGAAAGACCTCCTTTGTAGTTGTCGCAGGTCAGGGGCTGTGCTCCTGATTTGGTGCGTGCGGAAAGAAGCTGGTTCAGCGCAGCCTTGGCATCACTCTCCTTGTTATCCTGATACAGGGCCTCAGCAAGCATAAGGAGGACTTCGGAAGTCCGGAGGAGGACAACGTCTGATGCGACAGATACGTAGGAGCGCTCGGTTGCATTCTGGTGGATGGTGGCTCCGAACTTGAGGTTGGCGTACTTGGGCAGGGTAGACGCAGCGTGTCCGTTGGTGGAGAACCAAGGGAACTCGGCGATGGTCTCATCTGCGAAGCGGGCCTTGCGATAGTCGTTATCATCGATCCTATCGTAGAGGTCCTGGCTGATTTGGAAGATCGACCCCATAGAATTGCTAGGCTGAATGCTGTTCAGGAAGTTGTAGGGATACAGTGCACTGTCATTGGTCCAGCCAAACATAGCCTCCGGGTTGCAGGCCATGGAAAGGAACGCATTGTCATCGTTTTTCACATCCTTCTCGCCAAGAGTCCATCCGTCGTTGACCGGAGTAGCGATGGCCCTGAGGTCCTTGGTATCTACTCCGTAGTGGGCCTCGTCAATGAATTTGGGATACTTCGCAAGAATTCTACGGCATGCAGCAACGGTCTTGTCATAAGCACCATAGTTTAGGCATGCGCGAGCAAGTAAGTAGTCAGATATAGTGCGGTCTATGCGCCAGTAAGTTTCCTGCTTGGAAGGATCAACGACCACGAATCCGTCATTAGCGGCATTGGTTCCAGCGGCGAAATACTCGCCAGCGGTTTCCAGTTCCTTGATGATCCACTCCCAGGTGTCTTTTGCGGTGGAAGGTGCGACGGGGGTATTGTACCTGTACTCGGTGTAAATAGGCATACCTTGCTGCTCGCTCCCGCCGTGCTTGTACGCCTTGCGGAAGCGCTCCATCAACTGGATGTAGCCATAAGCGCGGAGTGTCTTGGCCTGGGCGGCATAGGTTTTCACGGAAGGGAGTGCGTTCGGGGAAGTCGCAACCTCGTCGGTGAGGTAAGTGGCCGCCTTATTCGCCTGAGCGATGATATAGGAAGAACTAAACCACCAGCCATAGTTGGCCGCAGTCTGATCATACGCTGCAGGGTTGAACTGATGAGCATAGTAAGCAGCCCACCCGTCCGTAGTAGAGATGCCGCCGTGGCCGTAGACCATATCTTCGCAGCCAAGGTTGCGGAAGAGGTTCATTGAGTACTCGTTGGCGTAGTTGTTTGAGAAACCGCCACTGAGGGTAGAGTGGGAGAGACAGAGGAAACTCTCCAGTCCGGAGCCAATCGCCTTGAGCGTTTCTTCGACCTTCGCCTCATCCGAACTGGCAAGAAGCCTTCGTACCTGATCATCGTTCAGGACGTTCGGATTCGTGACGTCGAGCTTACTCGCACAGGAGGGAAAAGCCAGTATTGCTGAAACGGCTATGATACCGAAAAATTTAATCTTATTTTTCATGGCAAATGAGTCTTTAGAAATTAATATTGACGCCGAGAGAGAATGTCCTCATATTGGGATAGACATACTGGCCGACTTCAAAGCCGCCCAGGATAGACATGGAAGGATCCACGCCCTTCTTTGCGGAGATATAGAAGGGGTTGTCAGCAGAAGCATAGACACGTACGCTGCTCATGCCGACTTTGCTGAGAATGGATTTAGGAAGAGTATAGCCGATAGTCACATTCTTGCACTTTACGTACGAAGCGCTGAAGAGAGCCATATCGGTATATTTCCAAGATCCGAAGGTTGCACCGTCATAATAGGTGGCATTCCACCACTGGATCGGGAAACGAGCGTCGGTGTTACCCTCACCAAAGGTGTTGCCGATGAGGTCGGTAGACGGCATTTCGGAAGTTACAGTCACGTTGCCACTCCTGTAAATGCCATTACCATACTCCGTGGAGAAGAACTTGCCGCCGATCTGATAGGCAAACTGTGCGGATGCATCGAAATTCTTGTAGCGGAAATTGAAGGAAAGACCGCCGATCCAATCGGGAGTGGCACTGCCCAGTTCATAAAGCGAAGCATCATCAGCGACGAGGGTCTTCACGTTGTCGCCCACCTTGAAGGAAGCGTAACGTCCGTTGTGATCAAGCTTGCCTGCATTGTCGGGAGTAACGTCATTCGCGGTGACGCGGTGCCAATAGAGAGGGAGTCCGGACTCCTTGTCCACTCCAGCATATTTGTAAAGGTATATGTTATACCAGTCACGGCCTTCACCGCGTAAATAGCCGATGGACACTCCGCCAGTTCCCGAAGCGGAGAACCCGGCGACTCCGGCCTGCCAGCAGCCCATAGGGATGTCAAGCCCGGTGTTGTCGGGGATATTCTCGTCAGGCACATCTAGCAAGACAGTACGATAGTGGGTGCCGTTGGTTGTGATGTTGAAGGTGAAATCCTTGGTGCGGACCACGTCCACGCTGAGTTCAAGTTCGATGCCGCGGTTGCGGAGCACAGCTGCATTCTGTTTGAGGGTCGGACTGCCTGAACCAGCAAGGACTGAATAGTTGGCATTGTAGAAACCGTTGAGGGTCTTGTGATCGTAGAAATCAATGGCGCCGGAGAGGCGATGGCCAAAGAAGGCGAAATCAAGTCCAAGGTCGAACTCGCGAGTCTTCTCCCAAGAGAGCTGTTCGTTGACGAGGGCACCGCTGGTAAGCTTATATCCGTTAGGCACACCGGTACCATTTGTGGTTTCGGCGTAGGATTGGGCAGAATAGCTCCAAGTATGATTGCCATAGGTGCCAATCCCGTTCTGGTTACCGAGAATACCCCAACTGGAACGTAGTTTTAAAAAGTCCAGCCAGCCGCGTGTGGAAGCCATAAAGGGCTCTTTGGAAATCACCCAACCAGCGCCGACGGAACCGAAGACACCCCATTTGTCGTGCACGAACTTGGAGGAACCGTCCGCGCGAATCGATCCGCTGAGATAGTACTTCTCGAAGTAGTTATAGTTCAGACGGCCGATGTAGGATTCCATCCGCAAGACATACTGAGTCCAGCCAGGAGAGCCACTGAGGGTCGTTCCGCCATTGTTGTAGCGGGAGATAAAGTTGCCTGAAGAGATCCAGTCAGGAATGAGCTCGTATCCGGAGACATATAGCAGAGAATTGTAGGTATCGCTGTTCCACTCATGACCGGCCATAGCGTCCACATGGTGATCGCCAAAGTCATGGGAGTAATTGATAAGCTGCTGGGTATTGAGGATGAAGCGATTGGTGAGAGTCTTGTTCAGTCCGCCGTTGGTACCGCCGTTGTAAGTGCCGGCTGCGCGATACCTGGTGTAGTCAGTCTCGTCGGAGTCATAATTGAAGTTGACAAGGAAATTGAGGTCCTTGGTGAAAAGTACTTGCGCGTAAGAACGCGTCGTCCAGATGCTGCGAATAGTCTCGTTCTTGTTGTGTGCGAACTCGTTCATAACACCCTTGCCGAATGCATTGCCCACGGTGGGACCGAGCGGAGACCAAGTCTCAGTGCTATTGGTGACGTTTTCGAGTTTGTTGCCGTTAGCATCATAGACATAGTTGTGGTTCTCGTCAAGCATATAGATCGGGATAAGGCTTGAAGTACCGTTGACATAACGGAAGACGTTGCCGCCCGCACTACCAGGATTACGGCCGTAACGGGTGGCCATCTCGTTGGTCTTGGTGCGGGTATAGCCGATATTAGTGCCTATCTTGAGCCATTTCAGCGGATGAGCATTGATGGAAGCACGTCCGGAGTAGCGTCCGAAAGAAGATGTAGGGATATATGAAGGGTCATTGTTGTAACCAAGGGAAACGAAATAGTTGAACTTCTCGTTTCCTCCCCTCAGGGAGACATTATACTCTGAACGGAATGCACTGGAGAAAAGGCTATTGTACTCGTTCTCCCTCTGGAGAAAATACTTGGCATCAGGATTCATCTTTCCATCGGGGTTCACGAGGTAGGCTCCTACGAGGGTGGCAGACCTGTTGACACCGGACCCCGTGAACTCAAAGCTTGCGCCCGGAATATCATAGACTAAGGCGTTGCGAAGGGTATTGCGGGAGAAGTTGGTCTCGCTGTTCACATAGTTAAAGAGATGCTGCGAAGCGAACAGTGCAGCCTCTTCATGAGAATGAAGCGGGCTGGAGAAATTCGTGTAGGGAATTCCGTCTTCACCAACCTTGGGGTTACCGCTTCCGTCCACGCCGTAGCGATAGGAGTTGTAGATGGAACGCCATGCAAACTCGTAGATATCGGATGCCTTGGTCATATTGGACATGGCGAACTGACCAACGCTGTTCCAACCTACACGGGCATCAAAAGAAACCTGTACCTTTCCGCCTTCTCCCCTCTTGGTTGTCACGAGGATAACACCGTTGGCACCACGGGAACCGTAAAGGGCAGTGGATGCGGCATCCTTAAGCACAGAAATACTGGCGATGTCAGACGGATTGATGGTAGAGAGAGGGTTACTCGTTTGAGCAGGGACACCGTCAATGACGACGAGGGCGGTTGCAGAAGCGTCTTCAGTGGATGCGACACCACGGACACGGATGGCCATATCAAGGCCGGGTTGGCCGTCGACAGAGGATACCTGAATACCAGGAGCCGCACCTTCCAGCGCCCGGGATACTGTGGAAACATTCTGGGCGGCGATGTTCTCACCCTTAATCGCAGTCATGGAACCAGTGAGATCCCGTTTGCGTGCAGTACCGTAACCAACCACCACGACTTCATCGAGGAAGAGAGTATCTTCTTTGAGGATGATGTTGAAATTCGAGCGCTTACCGACAGCGATTTCTTCTGTCTTGTAACCGATGGAAGATATGACCAGGGTCTCATTTTCTCCAACTTTGATGGAGAACGAGCCATCCAGGTCTGTTACAACGCCGAGCGAGGTGCCCTTGACCTGGACACCGGCACCGACCACGGGGTCACCCTTTGAATCCACCACCTTGCCTGTGACGGAATTCTGGGCGAAAACCTGCACGCCGATGAGGCATGCAAGCGCTACCAAAATGAATCGTTTTAACATAAATAATGAATAATAAGTTAGTTATTAGTTGGATTTAGTACTTCCAAATCGTTTATGAGTTATTACAAATTTAATTTTTTTATTTTGGTATATACTCCCGATTTCCGCTTTTTCTACTTTTACCAGCCATTTTTTTCGCGCAATTTTTGTTGAAATTGTGCAAAATCCTTATCTTTGTTGTGCAATTTAAGGGATAAGGAACGTATGAAGGAAACGCTTTCTTCCATTGCCGCCAGGCTGGGGGTTTCCACCACTACTGTTTCCCGTGTATTGGGCGGGAAGGCGGATAAATATCGAATCAGTCAAGAGATGATCGACCGTGTGGAGGCCGAAGCCAGGAGGTGTGGCTACATGTCACAATTTCTTGCGCAGAAATTGCGCAAGGTCAGAACCCATACCATCGGTCTCGTTCTGCCCTCAATCACCAATCCGTATTTTGCGGACATCGCTTCGGCCATCATCACCAAGGCACAGGAAAAAGGCTATACCACCATCATCGTGGACTCCATGGAAAACGAGGAGAATCAGCGGGACGTCCTGTCCACCCTGGTGTCCAGGAAGGTGGACGGAATCATTGCCGCCCCCTGCGGAACGGATGCCGCGATTTTCGAGGAAGTGCGGAAATCGATCCCCCTGGTACTGGTGGACCGCTATTTCGAAAATTCCAGGATTCCTTATGTTACTTCGAACAACTACAAGGGTGCTTTCGAGGCGGTGGAGATGCTGCTGCAGAGCGGACACCGGGAGATCGCCTGTATCCAGGGAGAAAAGGAATCCAGCCCCAACAAGGCCCGGGTCCAGGGTTACCGGGACGCGCTCCGCATGTATGGCCTGGAAGAAAAGTGCAGGATCTCGGGAGAGGCATTTTCCATCCAGAACGGTTATCTTGAAACCAAACTCCTGCTGAACCTTTCACCCAGGCCCACGGCTATTTTTGCCCTCAGCTACACGATTGTCCTGGGAGCCCTGAGGGCGATCAATGACAGTGAGTACAGGATTCCTGAGGATATTTCCATCATCTCCTTCGATGACCATACCACCCTGGACTACACATCCCCTGCCATTTCCAGGGTGAGTCAGCCGGTGGAGGAAATGGGCGGACTCGCCGCAAAAATTCTCTTCGACTACATCGAGAACGGAAACGAAAACATCACGCAGCTCAAACTGTCCACAACCCTGGTTTCCGGCGCTTCGGTGCTGTCCCGGGAGGACGTCGCTTCTGCGGAGGACTGACGTGGAAGGGACAGCAGACGCAAAGACAATTTTTTTCATTATTTTTGCGAATGCTTTTATACACAACTAATATTTATCATGAAAGAAAACAAAGAATTTTATGTAATTCCTGCGATCAGCATCGTTGAGTTAAAGCACCCGTGTTTGACACTTAGGATTTACTGATTTGCCGATAATAATGGGCCACAGATCGCTGTATGGGCGATTTGTGGCCTTTCTATTTTTTCTGACTTTGTAGTATATAAGCCGAGTTCCGCCTGCGGGCAGGGGCCCTCGG
>OCTW011239889.1_pt1 | contig 18288 bp, 23 predicted proteins | sample 1539671 | NCBI WGS metagenome assembly OCTW01 (sample SAMN02144230, study PRJEB22623) | gut metagenome | biome: sheep rumen | host: Ovis aries | place: New Zealand
AAAAAATTTATCTCTCAAATTAAAATTTCTAACATTAATAGGTGAAAATATGTTAAAAATAGAACACACTATATGCCCTTCTTGTAGTGTAGGTTGTGGATTAAATATCATTAGTAAAAATGATGTACTTGTAGGAACACATCCTTATAAAAATCATGAAATCAACGAAGGACGTAATTGTAATAATTGCATAACTTTTGTAGATAATTTTAAATCTAATAAAATATCTCAAAAAGTAGATTATGAAAAACAAATTACAAAATTTATTGAAGAATCCTCAAATCTAAAAAATAAATTAATAATAACTTCAGGATTAACTGATGATATTGATTTAAATAAAATTATTGATTTCTCAAATAATAATGATTTTGAACTTGCAACTTACGAATATAATTTCACACGAATTGATTCTGAAATTCTTATTAATTATAATGAAATTGATAAAGCAAAATCTATTCTAATAATTGGAGATTTATACAGAGAAAATCCCTTAATAGCTCGTAGAATTGTTCATGCTAAGAAAAATGGTTCTAAAACAATCAATATAAATACAGAACAAAGTTTAACAACGTATAATTGCGATAAATTCATACAAATTGATTCATTTAACGATTTAATTAAAGAAATGACATCATTAAATTTAGAATCTGATACACTTATTATAGTAAATAAAATCAATTCACCATCCGTATTCAATCAGTTACTTGCTTTTGTCAAAGAAAAAAATTATAAAATTTTACCCGTTTTAAAACATGCTAATAGTTTTTCATCAATTGAAAAAATTGAACCTTCAACAATCGATGAATTAACAACAAAAATATCTGAAGCTGAAGAAGTTGTTATAATAAATGAAAATCCGCTTGATTATTTATCTGAAGATGTTTTCAAAGATAAAAAACTCATAGTATTATCTGCTGTGAATAATCCAATCAATAACTTAGCTACTATGGTAATTCCAGTTAGAGCATGGTATGAAAAAGAAGGTTCATTTACTAATTCTGAAGGACTAACACAAGACTTCAAAGATACAATAAATGATTCACAAAATGAATTAAAAACAATCAGTGAAGTTCTTGCAGATATTGAAAATCATTATAATTAAGGAGCAATAGAAATGAAATATTTACTAGCAAAAGCAACTGATGAAGAAATAATAAATTGTGGTGAATGTGGAGGAGCAGTAACATCTATACTTAAATCATTACTTGAATCTAATTCTGTGGATGCTGTATTAAACATTGAAAAAAGAGAAAGTGTTTATGATGGAGTACCTACATACATAACTAATCCTGATGATTTAATTAAAACAGCAGGATCTTTACATTGTGCTCCTACCATGATTTCGGATATTATTGCCAAATACTTAAAAGATGATAATATTGCAGTAACAACAAAACCTTGTGATGCAATGGCCATTGATGAAATTATAAAACGTTGTGGAATAAATAGGGATAATATTACCATGATAGGTTTAAACTGTGGAGGAACAGTACAACCAACAGTAGCTGAAGAAATGATTAAACTTTTCTATGAAATTAATCCGGATGATGTTGTAAGTGAAGAAATAAATAAAGGACAATTCATAGTTGAACTAAAAGATGGCACAGAAAAATCAGTTAAAATTGATGATTTAGAAGAAGAAGGTTTTGGTAGGCGTGATAATTGTCAAAGATGTGAACTTAAAATACCAAGAAAAGCTGATATTGCCTGTGGTAACTGGGGAGCAAGTAAAGGATACACATTTATTGAAATAAATACGCCAAAAGGAGAACAAATTGTACAAAAAGCTATTGATAATGGATATATAGAAATCAAAGAACCTTCAGAAAAACAAATAAATATTCGGAAAAAAATCGAAAATATCATGATAAAAATGGCTAAAAAATCACAGAAAAAACAATTAAAAACAGAATATCCTATTAAAGAAGAATGGGATGATATTTTTTCAAGATGTATTAAATGTTACAGGTGTCGTGATATTTGTCCTATATGTAATTGTAAAGTATGTTCACTTGAATCAGATTATTTCCAAGAAGATCCATCTATCAAGCCAGATCCATTAATGATGCATGGAATTAGATTAGCTCATATGTCATTTAGTTGTTGTAACTGTGGACAATGTGAAGATGTGTGTCCAATGGATATACCTGTAGCAAAAATGTTCCAAAAACTACAGAAAGAATATCAAAATGATACAGGCTACATATCAGGAATATCTGAATGTAAACCTCCAATGTATAGTGGTGAAAAAGAGGAAATTTTAGAATAGGTGTGATTCAAATGACTGATGATAATATAAAAATAGTAGGATTTTGTTGTAACTGGTGTTGTTATGGTGGGGCAGATAATGCTGGAACTAGCCGTATGCCATACCCCTCAAATATTAGAATTATAAGAGTAATGTGTTCTGGAAGAATAAATCCTGAAATGGTTTTCAAAGCATTCCACGAAGGGGCTGATGGAGTATTTGTTGGTGGATGTCATATAGGTGACTGTCATTATGATGCAGGTAATTACAAATGGAGAAGACGTGCAATACTTGTAAGACACATTCTTGATCAAATGGGTATAGATCAAAGAAGATTTAAACATGATTGGGTATCTGCATCAGAAGGAGCTAAATTCCAACGAATAATGAAAGAATTCTATGAAGAATTAGCCGAATTAAAAAAAGAACAAAAAATAAATAATAAAACTTTAGAAGAAATAACAGCAAAATAATCAATAGTTTTTCATCTAACTATAAATCAAGTATAAAATTCAGTTTATACTTATCCCCTATTTTTTTTATATCCATATTATGATAAGTGATAGCTTTTACTTCAGTTTTATAATTATATAAATCAGTATTATATATATCGCCAGTAATATTTCCAGTTAAAATATATTCATTGTTTTTTGTAATTATTATATCATATTCAGATGCAATAAAAAAATCACTGTCTAATAATATAAGTAATTCTGTAATCCAATCATATAATAATCCATAGATATCCTCGGATTTAATTTCTACTTTTTTAGTTATTTTAGGTTTTATTTGATTAATACTTGTAATTAAATTCATTGTACCTAATGCAGAATTAATAAAAGCATTTTCTAAACTTTCACCACAGGCTGTAACTCCAATATCAGCTGTAGTCTCAAAATATTCATAATTATTATTTTCAGTCATAGTTATCATTTAAAATTCAATTAAAGATGGTGTTTTATCTAATTTCGATAAGAAATTAACATAGTTTCATAAATATTTTTTAATTTCTTTTTTATCAAATCTCAGATTAACATATCGGGAATTTCCTTTATTTCCAGAACCAGTATAAGTCGTGTCAATTATTCTTAAAAACTCTAATTTATTTATTAGTCTATTATAGGAAGCATAACTTAACTTATGTTCTCTGTTGTATAATTTGTATAATTCACCACTAGTTATATCGTTTTCTTTGATTCGGGTTATGAATTTCAGTAAGTCCTTTTCTTTTTCAGACAATCCTTCAAGAATATAATTAAGTGAAATACTTTCTGCTGAATTCAATGCTTTATCAACATCTTCTTCTTCTATTTTTCTTGAAGCTCTTATTTCAGCATTATTACCACTAATTCTAAGTAAATCTATACCTAAACGTAAATCACCAAATTCATAAGTAAAATCAGTGATTTTTTCAATTAGTTCTTTATCCATTACTGTAGGGTAAAAACCAGCGTTAGCTCGTTCTTCAAGAATTTTAAAAGTTTCTTCATAAGAATAAGGTTTAAACTCAATTTCATTAGCATTAAATATGGATCCCACATTTTTATCTAAAACATATCTAAATTCAATATCGGATAATACAGCAAATATTCCTGTTCTAACTCCTTCAAATGATTCATAAGCTCGAAGAATATCATAAAATATTGTACTTATAATATTTCCCTGGAATAAATAATTGATATCGTCTAAAGCTACAATTAATGCTTTGTTACTGTCATATAATTCATTCATTATACTATTGTAGATTCTTGCAAAAGGAACTCCTGTTTCTGGAGGTGCATGTCCAAAAATTTTCTTATGTATCTGAGAAAATATATCAAATTTCGTGCTGTGAAGTTGACAATTAACATGTACGCATATTAATTCCTTTTCACAGTCATATTCAGCCATTTCGAATAATTTTTTAATAGCTGTAGTTTTACCTGTAGCGGGTGGTCCGAGTATAATTCCATTTGTAGGTTTTCCACCCATTAATGCAGGTCTAATAGATAAAGCCATTTCACTCATCTGTGCTTGTCTTAATTTAAAGTTTTCAGGTAGGTAATCTGAATTAAACACAGTTATATCTTTGAATATGGTTTCATCATTCATTAATAAATCACTTAATTCCATTCTATATTCCTCTTTTTCATAAACTTCCTATAATAAATGATATAAAAGCTATCATCATAGCTATTTTCATGTATTTTGCTACCTTATGTAAATTTTTCGGTGTTTTATCTTTATATGAAACTATTGCTGAGTAAATAAAGATTATGTCTGCAATTAAAACTATGATGAGATAATATACATTGAATAATCCTAATAAATATAATACTGGGCTTAATAAACAAGTTATTATATTTAATATTATTGCACAGTTAATAGCCAAATCCACACCATACTTAATGGGGAGGGTATTAGCATTTTCCTTTGAATCCCCTTCAATATCTTCAGTATCTTTAATAATTTCTCTTGATAATGTCATTAAAAATGCAAATAATCCTAATAACATTGATTCAAAGATATTTCCTATTATTAATCCACCATAAATAAAAGTTAAACCAGTTAAAAGTGAAACAACAATGTTACCAATTAAACATCTCTGCTTTAAATCGTAAGCATAAATAATCATTAAAATATCACAGATTATAACTAACAAACCATTGTATATATTTATGTAAAAACCCATAATGGCTGCAAGTATAAACAGTATTAAACTATAAATCAATGCATTTCTCAGTGATATCCTGTTAGATGGAATAGGTCTATGAGGTTTATTGATTTTATCAATCTCGTAATCAAAATAATCATTAATAGTATTTCCTGCACCTGTAGCAATAAAAACGGATATTGCCCCAAGCAAAATTTGCCAATTATATGTATGGCAAACAATAGCAACTAAAATTACTGCAATAGCTGCCATTATTGCATTTCCAGGTCTAAGAATTTCAATATATGAATTAATTATATCACCCCATAAAATGTATTATATTCTTATTTATGTTTAATGAATAATTAAAATTTTTAATTTGATATGTTTAGCATTATTGTTAAAAGATTCCTATTAAAATATTTATAAATGTAAATATAATTTAGTAATGGCGATAAATGTGATTAATGAAGAAAAATTGTATACTAATGTAACATGGTTTATGGAAAACATAGAACCAGTAGTAACTAAACAAAAAGAGGATTACGAAAAAGAACAAGAACGGTTATTTGATTATTTGGATTCAATTAATAATGAACATGTAAAAGATGAAGTAAATTATATCATAAATAGTACTTGGAAAATATCCCGTAAATTAGATGAAAGTTTAAGTTGGGTGAGAATAATTTTAAATGATTCTCTTGAACATTACTTGGAGCACGGTGAAAAAATTGATATTGATCTTATATCTAATCAATTATTAGTTTTGTATGAATTTATTCAGGTGGGGTATAAATTTTTTGAATTTGATATACATACATCATTAAATGACATAGCAAAATCATGGATAAAACAAATTAAAGAAACTGAAGAGATTAATAATAATTTAATCATAGAAGAATTACCTCGAAAAGCATATTCCAATGAAATTTTATCTCTTGCTCAAGAATATATTATCCACAATAACAAATTAACTGACATAGATGCAGAAGTTTCTGAAGATTATAGGGTAATTCAAACTAAATTAAATTATGCACATGAATTTTTAAAATATCGTAATATATTGTTAAATGATGATTTAAACAAAAATGAATTATTTAATAATCTAAATTTAGCATTAGAATCAAGTTTTAATGTATATGAGGGTATTAATATTCAAGAACATTATTTAAATGATCAAGAAACATTATATGATGAAATTATTCATGGTGCAACAATTGATTTCAATTAAATGTATTAATTAATTCTTATTGAATATTGACCTTTAATTTTTATTAAAGCTTATTTATATATTTATGCTAATATTCTATTTTTTTGAGATTGTATATTATATATAATATAATCATTTTTTGCAGCAACTCATTAATTTTATAATTTACTCTTCTTACTCACATAAAGTATTTATATATAGTAAATACAAATATTTAATAAACTAATTTTAAACATACTTAAAACTGTGAACGAATGAGTTTTCACTCATTAAGGAGTTTTAAATTAGAATATTTTTTATTATATAAATTATATTTTATTAAAAGGTCATTTAATCAGCCAACAAGTATTTAACTGATTAATGGAATTATTTTATATAATATCATTAGCTATTTAGGATATTCTAAATAGTATCAGGTAATTACTTAAATGGATGGTTAATAACCAGATGATAAATGGAGGTAATTAAATGGCAAACTCAGTATATGTAAAATTTGAAGTACCAAAAGAAATAGCTGATAAAGTTTATGAAGCTTTAGAAATCGCAAGAGATACAGGTAAAATAGGAAAAGGAACTAACGAAGTAACTAAAAACATTGAAAGAAACAATGTTGCATTAGCAATTATCGCTGAAGATATTGAACCAGCAGAAATCGTTGCTCACTTACCTATATTAGCTGAAGAAAAAGAAATTCCTTACGTATATCTTCCAACCAAAGAAGAATTAGGTGAAGCTGCAGGACTAAATGTAGGTACAGCATCTGCATGTATTATTGATGCAGGTGAAGGTCAAGAAATCGTCAGTGAAATAGTTGAAAAAGTTGCAGAACTTAAAAACTAAATGATTGGACTATAACTAGATAAGATTCTTACCTTAAGTCTTAAATTTAAAATTTTACAATTAATAAATGATTCATATAATAAATTAAATATTCGAATGAGTATTGATTATTATAAATTTATCTTTAATTATTTTTTAAATTCCAATAGGGGCTTATTGGTATTCTTTTTTATTATTTAACCAATCAAATTTTATAAGGTGATTATATGGAAGACGGTACTCCAGCTGAAGTTATTGAAGTTTTAAAAAGAACTGGAATGACTGGAGAAGTAATGCAGGTTAAATGCAGAATACTTGATGGAAGAGATAAAGGAAGAATACTCACTAGAAACGTTATGGGCGCTATTAAAGAAGGCGACATATTAATGTTACTAGATACAATCAGAGAAGCTAAAGAAATTAGAACTCCATAGGAGTACTAGTTTACTTTTTTGATTTTTAATATTCTTTTATTATTTACAAAGGAGTTAGAAAATGAGAACATGTTCATTTTGTGGAGAAGAAATAGCTGAAGGTACAGGTAAAATGTATGTTCGCAGAGATGGTTCTATTTATTTCTTCTGCAGTAGCAAATGTGAAAAAAACAATCAACTTGGTAGAATTCCAAGAAAAGTTAAGTGGGTTAAACAATGAGACAAAGAACTTACGCCATGTTAAAACCTGATGCAGTTAAAAGGAGATTAACAGGTAAAATACTCACAAGATTTGAAGAACGTGGTTTAAAAGTAATAGCTGCAAAAACTTTAATGATTTCTGAAGATCTTGCTAAACAACACTATGCTGAACACAGTGAAAAACCATTTTTCAATGATTTAATTTCATACATCACAAGCGGACCCGTATTTGCTATGGTGCTTGAAGGTGATGATGTAATAAGTTTAGTACGTAAAATGGTAGGAGCAACAAATCCTAAAGAAGCAGATATTGGAACAATTCGTGGAGATTATGCTATTGATTTAGGACGTAATGTTATCCATGCTTCTGATAGTGAAGCTTCAGCAGAAAGAGAAATAAATTTATTCTTCGATGAATCAGAATTCTGTGATTATGAATTACCTGATGAAGATATAATTTATGAATAAGAGCCAAAGATTAAACATTGATTTTTTCTTTTATTTGCTCTTTTTGTGGTTAGTATTTATTTACTAATTACATGCAGTTATTGCTAAATGTTTTTTAGTCAATAACAAGTCAATAGTTACAAGATAAGTAATTATTAATTATAAAAATTTAGTATTGAAGTAGTCCAATTTAATCAAAATACTTCATAACCCAATATAAAATTTATTTTAATTTACGCGTAAAAAAATAATTAATAAATATATATTCTTGATTAATTGATGCTTTCAATATTATTTAAAGAATAAGTATTATGTTCTACACGAGCTAAATAATATTTTCAGGGACACTTATCAAAAATGTTAGTATTTGATTTATATCAATACATGTAAATGGAACTCAGTATTCTTGAAATCATTAGAACAATAACTTATTTAACCTACTGTTAAATATACGAATAGATTTTAATCTATTACTTATAAATCATTCAATGGTTTATATTTATTCAATGTTTTTAGGGAGATAATGAAATGAAAACTAGATCACCTATAGTATCTGTTTTAGGTCATGTAGACCATGGAAAAACTACGCTTTTAGATAATGTGAGAGGTAGTACTATTGCATCTAAAGAAGCTGGTGGTATTACACAGCATATAGGTGCAACTGAGATTCCAATGGATGTCATTTTTAGTATTTGTGGCAAATTCCTGGAAAGAATGAAAATACAAGATAAACTTCCTGGCCTATTTTTTATAGATACGCCAGGTCACGAAGCATTCACAACGTTACGTAAACGTGGTGGAGCTTTAGCTGATTTAGCTATTCTTATACTGGATGTTACAGAAGGTTTTAAACCTCAAACATATGAAGCTTTAAATATTCTTAAATCAGCAAAAACACCATTTGTTGTAGCTGCTAATAAAGTAGATAAAATTCCAGGATGGAATTCTATGGAAAATACTTCTTTTTCAGAAGTAATACAGCATCAACATAAAAATGTAGCATTTGATTTAGATCAAAGAATTTATGAACTTGTAGGAATATTACATGAAGAAGGTTTCGAATCTGAAAGATTTGATAGAGTTAGTAATTTTGCTAGTCAAATTACTATAGTACCTATAAGTGCAAAAACTGGTGAAGGAATTCCTGAATTATTAACAATGCTTTTAGGTCTTGCTTATCAGTATTTAGGTGAACAATTACAAATTGAAGAAAATTCTCCAGCTTCAGGTACAGTACTTGAAGTAAAAGAAGAAAAAGGACTTGGTTTAACTATAGATACTATTTTGTATGATGGTGTTTTAAATAAAACTGATGAAATCATGCTTTTAACGCAGGACAATAAAGTAATTTCTACTAAAATTAGGTCATTACTTAAACCTAAACCTTTAGAAGAAATAAGAGAATCAAAAACATTATTTGAAGATGTTGATCAAATAGTTGCTGCTGCAGGTGTAAAGATAGTAGCACCTCATGTGGATGACGTTGTATCAGGTTCTCCTTTAAAAGTGATTAATGATGATAATGTAAATGAAATACGTGATGAATTATTATCTGAAATAGAAACTATCCATATTCAAACAAATGAAGTGGGTATTCACGTCAAAGCTGATACTTTAGGTTCACTTGAAGCACTTGTAAATATTTTATCAGATATGGATATTCCAATTAAATCTGCTGAAATTGGTGATGTATCTAGGAGAGATGTCATCAATGCATCTATAATGTATGAAGAAGATGAACGTTATGGTGTGGTTATTGCATTTAATGTAAATATTTTACCATCAGCTGAAGAAGAGCTTCATGATTCAAACATATCAGTATTCCAAAGTAGAATAATTTATCAGTTAGCTGAAGATTATCAAAATTGGGTAAGTCAAGCTCAAGAACGTAAGAAGAAACTAAAATTAAATTCAATTACACGACCTTCAAAAATCAGAATAATACCAAAATTAGTCTTTAGGCATAGTAAACCAGCAATTGCTGGAATTGAAGTAATGTCTGGAATTATTGATAGGGGTGTTGACTTAATCAATGATAAAGGACAATATGTTGGTACAGTTGAAAGTATGGAAGATAATGGTGAAAGTCTACCTAAAGCTTCAAGGGGTTCACAAGTAGCAATGGCAATAAATAATGCTGTTTTTGAAAAGAACTTCGAAGAAGGAGATATTCTTTATGTGGACATGTCAGAAAGTAATTATTTAACAGTTCTATCTGAATTTGAAAATAAATTATTAGATGATGAAATTCTTACCATGCAGGAATTACAAGAAATTAAACAACAGTCTGAAGATGAGTTGTGGGGTGTAGTTAATACTGATTGGAGTCAATTAGATACATTAGACGACGATGAGTTTGAAGATTACAGTATGTAATCATGTAGTTTGAAGTAATCTACATAAAAAAATACTTTAAATTAACGGAGGCATAGAATGGCATATAAAGTAGTAGTATCAGATGAAGATGTAACCTACCAATTAGAATTAGATGATAAAGATGCAAAAACCGTAAATGGTCTCAAAATTGGAGATGAATTTAATGGTGGAATTTTAGGATTAAAAGGTTACAAATTAAAAATAACTGGAGGAAGTGACAAAAACGGTTTTCCTATGAAACCTAGCGTAGATGGATCCAGAAGATTTAAAAGTTTAGTAACTGGTGGAATCGGTTTTAAACCATCAAGAAGTGGTTTAAGAAGAAGGAAAACTGTACGTGGAAACACCATTGCAGAAGATATATCCCAAATAAATGTTAAAGTTTCAGAAAGAGGAGAAAAAACACTAACTGAAATTTTTGCAGAACCTGAAGAAGAACAAGAAGAATAGATGTTGATTATTTTCTAAAAATAATAAATGTCTAAATGGAGGTGTAACTAAAATGAAAGTACAATCCGAAGTTAATATTGGATTAGTGGGACATGTAGATCATGGTAAAACTACATTAACCAAAGCTTTATCAGGAATATGGACTGATACCCACAGTGAAGAAGCCAAAAGAGGTATATCTATCAGATTAGGTTATGCTGATATAACATTTAGAAGATGTTCTGAATGTGATGAACCTCAATGTTACACTACAAAAGAAACTTGTGAACACTGCGGTTCTAAAACAGATTTAATAAGAAAAGTATCCTTTGTAGACTCACCAGGTCACGAAACTTTAATGGCAACAATGTTATCTGGTGCAGCAATTATGGACGGTGCAATTTTAGTAATTGGAGCTAATGAATCTTGTCCACAACCACAAACAAAAGAACATTTAATGGCATTAGATGTTATTGGTGTAAAAAATGTTTTAGTTGTACAAAACAAAGTAGATACAGTATCTAAAGAACGAGCTATAGAAAACTATTACGAAATAAAAGAATTTGTTAAAGGAACATGTGCTGAAGGTGTACCTATTATACCTATATCTGCTCAACAAGGTGCGAATATTGATATATTAATTGAAGCAATTCAAAAATACATAAAAACACCTAGACGAGCTATCCGTAAAGATCCTAAAATTTATGTAGCTAGATCCTTTGATATTAATAAACCTGGAACACACCCTAAAAAAATTAATGGTGGAATAATTGGAGGTTCATTAGTTCAAGGTAAAATCAAAGTTGGGGACGATATTGAAATAAAACCGGGTATACAAATAAAACGTAATGGTAAATCTGAATGGGTTAGTTTAACTTCTAAAATCACAGGACTTGAAGCAGCAGATAGTTTTGTTGATGAGGTTGGTCCTGGAGGATTAATTGGAATAGCAACGTTACTTGATCCAGCTTTAACAAAAGCAGATTCATTATCAGGTTCTATAGCAGGTAAACCAGGAACATTACCACCTACAATCCAAGAGTTTACTATGGAAACACATTTACTTGATCGTGTAGTTGGTACAAAAGATGAAACAGATGTAGAACCAATACGTTCTTCTGAAAATTTAATGATAAATATTGCTACATCAACTACTGTTGGACTTGTAAGCAGTGCAAGAGGTAATGAAGTAGATGTTACTTTAAAATTACCAGTATGTGCTGAAGAAGGACAACGTGTAGCTTTAAGTCGTAGAGTAGGAGCTAGGTGGAGGCTTATTGGTTATGGTATCATCAAAACATAAGGCAGTGGTTGATACAAATTTTTGATGATGATGATTCAATGTGATGTGGATGTTGTCACATTATTAAAGAATCTATTACCCAGTAATTATGAAATTGTAATACCATCTTTAGTAATAAGTGAACTTAATAAACTTAAACATAAATCAAAAGGTAAAGATAAATTAGCTGCAAGTATTGCATTAAAAATAGCAGAATCTGAACCATTTGTTATAAAGAATATTAAGAAAACAGAACATGTCGATAATTTATTACTAAAATATTGTACTCAAGAAGATGTTCTATGTACTAATGATAGAGTTCTTAGAACTAGAGCTCGAGAAAAATCAATAACTGTGGTTTATCTAAGACAACATAGATACTTAGAAGTTGATGGATATATTAAACGTAACAAAATTCACGAAAACTAGTAAAGTATGGAGGAAACCAGAATGAATCTTTGGAAAGATATAGAATCAGGAGATAATGTACCTGATGAAATAACAGCAGTTATAGAAATCCCAAAGGGATCACGTAATAAATATGAATATGATAAAGAAAGAGAAGCATTGGCTCTAGACAGAGTATTGTTTTCACCATTCCATTATCCAGCAGAATATGGATTCATACCAAAATCATTATGGGATGATGGAGATCCTTTTGATGTAATAGTAATAATGGATCAACCAACTTTCCCTGGATGCATCATTGAAGCAAGACCAATAGGTATTATGCGTATGATTGATCAAGGTGATAGTGACGATAAATTACTTGCAGTTCCATTAGAAGATCCAAGATTTGCAGATATTACGGATATTTCTCAATTACCAGAACACTACTTAAAAGAAATTGAACATTTCTTTTCTCAATATAAAGCATTAGAAAATAAAGTAGTTGAAGTTAAAGGTTGGGAAGACAGTAAAGCAGCAAAAGAAGCAGTTCTTCGTTCTTTAGAATTATACAAAGAAAAATATGAATAGATTTAAGGGGTATAAAAGTGTATGAAATAGTAACTATTGAAGATACAGTTAGAATACCACCAAATAAATTCGATGAGCCACTTGAAAAAACTGCAGCTGAAATACTTAATAAAAAATATGTGGGACAAATTGATAAAAAATTAGGTATATTGATTATTGTTACAGATATACTTGAACATAATCAAGGGCAAGTAGTAATAGGTGACGGGTCAGCATTTTATCTTGTTAAATTCAATGCTTTATTCTTCAAACCAACATTACATGAATTAGTTGATGGAGAAGTAATTGAAATCATCGAATTCGGTGCTTTTGTAAGAATAGGTCCTTTAGATGGTCTAGTGCATGTTTCACAAATCACTGATGATTATATAACTTATGATGTAAAACGTGGTGCATTGATTGCAAAAGAATCCGGTAAAGCTCTTGATGAAACTGATTTCGTACGTGCAAGAATAGTAGCAGTAAGTATGAAAGGAAAAACAACACAAGACAGTAAAATAGGTTTAACTATGAGACAACCTGGACTTGGACGTTTTGAGTGGATTCAAGAAGAAAAAATGAAAAATTTTAAAAAATAAGGTGATTTTCAATGGCTGAAAAAGCATGTCTTAAATGTAATTTAATAACATTTGAAGATCAATGTCCCTTATGTGATTCAAAAACAACTACAAATTGGACAGGATTAATTGTCATATTAGATCCAGATAACTCAAAATTAGCTCAAGAGTTAAATATAGAAGTACCTGGAAGATATGCATTGAAAGTAAGAGAATAATATAAAAAGGAGATTAATTGTGCTAAAAGTACCAAAATCTTTAAGAAAAGAATTAAAAAAACCTTTAGGGGACTTGCACAAATCTATTGATTTAATTGAAAATCCTTTAGAAGAACATTTATCTGAAAATAAATTATTAATTGGTATAGGTGACGTTACAACAAGAAAATTAGTTGAACATGGTTTAACACCACAAATCTGTGTTGTAGATAATTTAATAGAACGTAAACCTGTACAAAATGAATTAAATCATACGAACAACATAAAATATGTTGATAATCCTGCAGGTGTAATAACTGAAGAACTCACTAATCTATTATATGAATCAATAGATACAGCTACAAAAGATAATCCTATAATTATTGTAGTTGATGGTGAAGAAGATTTAGCAGTATTACCTTGTATAATGAAAGCACCAAAAGATACCTTAATATTATATGGACAACCAAAAGAAGGTATTGTATTGGTAAATGTTAATCAAGCTTACAATAAAGCTCAAGAATATATTAATAAATTAATTAAGGAATAACGATAATATGGAAATTAAAATCATTGAAGAAAAAGAAAACCCATTATTAAATAGGACTGAAATTAGATTTGAATGTGACTATGAAGGTGAAGGAACACCAAAAATACTCGATGTCAAACACAAACTTGTTGCAATTGTAAATGCTTCTAAAGAACTCCTCGTGGTGGACAGCATGAAGCCGGGTTATGGAGTTACAAAAGCATACGGTTTAGCAAAAGTTTATGATTCAATTGAAAAATTAAACATTATAGAAACCGACTCTGTAATAGCAAAAAATGCAGAACCTGAAGAAGAAGTACCTGAAGAAGCTGAAGAAGCTGAAGAAGCACCTGAAGCTGAAACAGAAGAATAAACACAACGATAGGAGCTATGTATATGTCAAAAAAATATGAATTATATGAAGTTAAAGATGATAAAATTGTCAGAAAAAATCCAGAATGTGTAAGATGTTCACACGGTGTATTTATGGCAGACCACGGTGACAGATATGCATGTGGTCGTTGTGGATATACTCAATGGAAAAACGAATAAATTCTAAAATATTTGGAAACACGAACTAAAAATACATTTTCTTATCTCACCACCCAAATTTTTCTTATTTTTTCAAGTTTATATAATAAATAATCTATGTTGTATTTAATGTTGTATTTGAATTTCTATGTTGTATTTTAAAATTCAATCTAAGAAATATAGATTAATAATGTTCTACAAATATACAATTAATACTAAATTTAATGTGAGGTTTTATTATGGATCTTAGAGCTGGACGTTTTGATGGACAAATGACAGATGATGCTGCTAAATTTTCAACGTCTATTAATGATGATAAAAGATTATTTTATGCGGATATTAAATGTAATAGGGCACATACAACAATGTTAATGGAAGAAGGTATTATCCCTGAGGATTCCGCAAAAAAAATTTTAAAGGCATTGGATCAATTAGAAAAAGAAGGTATAAATGCATTGGATATGAGTTCTAAATTTGAAGATATTCATATGTCATTAGAAGATTATGTAACTAATCTTGTTGGTCCTGAAGCTGGATTTATGCACACTGCTAAAAGTCGAAATGATCAGGTATGTACTGACATAAGACTTACTTTAAAAGATGAAATACAAAATACTATTCTTAAAATTAAATCATTTATAGCTACAATTGTTGAAATGGCTAAGGAAAATACTCATACTTTATTTATTGCATATACTCATCTTCAACATGCTCAACCTACTACATTTGCTCATCATTTAATGGCTTATGCTAATGAATTACGTCGTGACTGTGAACGATTAATGGATACCTATAAACGTGTTGATATTAATCCTTTGGGTTCGGCTGCATTAACAACAACTGGTTTTCCTATTAATAGGGAAAGAACAACGGAATTATTAGGTTTTTCTAAAACAATGGATAATTCTATTGATGGGGTTAGTAGCAGAGATTTTGCTGCAGAAGCAGTTTTTGATTATGCTATGCTTTCTACTACTCTGGGTAAAATAGCTGATGAAATTGTTATTTGGAGTAGTTATGAGTTTAGGATGATTGAATGTTCTAATCAATATTCTTCAACATCATCTATTATGCCTCAAAAGAAAAATCCGGATATAGCAGAATTGTCTCGTGGAAAAAGCACTATTGCTTATGGTGAGTTAATGACTATTTTAGCTATGATTAAAGGAATTCCACATAGTTATAATCGTGATTTACAGGAAGTTACACCACATTTATGGAATGCTATTGATAATACTAATGAAATATTGGGTATTGTTCATGGAATGTTAAGTACTATTACAATTAATAAAGAACGTACTGAAGAATTAGCAGGTGCTAATTTTGCTACTGCTACAGAACTTGCAGATGTAATGGTAAGAAATAAGAATTTACCTTTCAGAACAGCTCATAAAATTGTTGGAAGAATTGTTTCAGATGCTGTTGCAGATGGTATTAATACAAATAAAATTAATAATGACTACGTTAATAAAGTTTCTATGGATGTGATGGGAGAACCTATTGATTTAGGTGAAGATTTAGTACGTCAGGCTTTAGATCCTCTTAAAAATGTTAAAAGTAGAACTGTCAAGGGCGGTTGTGCACCAATTGCTGTTGAAGAATCTATTAAAATAATGGAAGAATTTTTAAATAATGAATAATATTAATTATTTTCATTACCTTTAAATACTTTTTTTTAAATAGTATTAGTTATGATAGAAAAAGACCCGACTAATCAAATAATTTATATTATGGCTGTTATATTGGGAATTCTTATACTTGTTTTTCCTAATTTAGTCTCATATATTGTTGGATTATTTTTAATTATTTATGGTGTTCTTCAAATTATTAAATAGTTTTTATTAAGCTAAGAGCTTCTCCGGGTTCTAAAATACCTGCTCGTGTTTCTCTTAGTACTCTTTGGATAGAGAATGATCTGTATTGAGGATATTTTTTATGAACTTGAACTATTAGGGGGCATCCATATCCTTTAATTTTTTTTACTGAATATTTACTTACAATGTCTTTTACTTCGTTTTTTTCCATTCTAAATAGGGCAGGTAAGTTTATGCGTATATTTTCATCTTTTTTTGTAATGGATTGACTGCCTGTTGATAATAAGTCACCAAATATCATCACATTTATATTTTCATTTTTGCATTTTTCTGTAATAACATTATCAATATGTCCAGAACATCTTCCACAAGGATGTATTTTACCATTTAATGCATCTTTTATAATATTATCCATATCTGTTTTTAAATATTCATGCTCAACATTGATTTGTTCGGTTAAATTTTTTATATTGTATTTAAACTGGTTAGGTAAAATTATTGTACCTGGATCTACTGTCATAGGTTTTATATTAAAACCCAATGCTTTAGCAAGTAATGTTGAAAAACTACTATCAACACCACCAGATAATGCTATAATACATTTACTTTCGTTATATGGTTCACGGTTAATATTTTCATCAATGTATTGAGATATTATTGATTTGTTATGCGGTGATTCGGATTTTTTGTTTAATAATTCATATAAATTTTTGAATGGTTTAATATATTCTTGTGGGATCTGTTTTTCTTCTATAATTTTTTTTGTATGTATAACTGATAATTCTAATTGATACTTTTTAAGTACAATATCAGTATATGAGATAACGTGTATGGATTTTACTTTTATTTTTTCTTTTAGTTTTCCTACAACCCATCCACCTTTGCCTATAATGATTGATTTTTCAGGTCTGTCGGGTGTTATAATCGTTAATTCATTATTATCCATATACATTTCTTTAATTTCTGGTTTTACTTCATCGTGACCAATTTCTTTTCGTATATGCATAATTTCTTCTATAATTTCTTCTTTTGTGTGCATGTTTTATTCTCTTTGATAAATTGCTAAATGATTATTTGTCTGATTATTGTCATAAATTTTTTCATAACCTTCTATGCTTGTTAAGTTACTACTGGAATCTATATAATATTTTGCTTCTATTGAATTTAATTTATTCTCTAAAGTATTATTATTTTCTTTTAATACTCGTGGTATTGTGGTATATACATATTTTTTTAAATACCAACTAAAAGTGACACCTCTGTCTGATGATATATTATAATTTGAATAATTAGGGTCATAATTTTTTATCCATAAACTGGCTTTTTCTTCTTCATAGGCATGGTGATTTGGATGGGCCATGGAATGAATATATGAAGCATTTATGGGTATTAGTATGATTAAAAATATGATTAATATTATTAATGGTATTTTTTTATTTTTTAGGTTGATTTTTGTGATGGTATCTGTTAAACCTTTTATCATGAAATATACTATTGGTATAAGTACTGGTAGAATATATCTATCTACTTTTACAGGATGATATGAATGTAATATAATATAAATTCCCATTAATATAATCATAAGTAAATCTATTTTATTTATT
>OCTW011552123.1_pt1 | contig 18284 bp, 10 predicted proteins | sample 1539671 | NCBI WGS metagenome assembly OCTW01 (sample SAMN02144230, study PRJEB22623) | gut metagenome | biome: sheep rumen | host: Ovis aries | place: New Zealand
GAAGCCGCAGTCCAGGCAGCGGTTGCGGTTGTGGTTCACGGAGCCGTAGCCGATGTCGTACTTGTCCATCAGGTCCACGATGTTCATGATGGCCTGCGGGTTGTGCGTGGCGTCGCCGTCAATCTCCACATAGAAGATGTGGCCGGCATTCTCGTACTTGTGGTACGGGCCTTCGATCTTCGCCTTATGCTCCGGGGTGCACTTGTAGTACACCGGAATATGGCTGGAATTGGTATAGTAATCCTTGTCCGTGATGCCGGGGATGACCCCGAAGGTCTTCTTGTCCCGCTTGGTGAACTTGCCGGCGAGGCCCTCCGCCGGAGTGGCGAGCAGGGTGAAATTGTGCTGGTAGGTCTCGCCGAAGCCATTGACCTTCTCCGCCATGTGGGAGATGATCCGAAGGCCCAGTTCCTGCGCCTCGTCGCTCTCGCCGTGGTGCTTGCCTACCAGGGCGATCAGGCACTCCGCCAGCCCGATGAAGCCGATAGAGAGGGTGCCCTGGTTGATGACGGACTCGATGGTGTCGTTCTCGTCCAGTTTCTCGCTGCCCAGCCACAGGCCGTTCATCAGAAGCGGGAACTGCTTCTTGAGGGCGGTTTTCTGGAAGTCGAAGCGCTCGTTGAGCTGACGCGCGGCGATCTCCAGGGCCCAGTCCAGCTTCTGGAAGAACTTCTGGATCCGGAGGGTCTTGTCCGACTCTTCATTCATCGCCTCGATGGCGAGTTTCACGATATTGATCGTGGTGAAGGACAGGTTGCCGCGGCCGATGGAGGTCTTGGGACCGAACTTGTTGCCGTACACGCGGGTGCGGCAGCCCATCGTAGCCACCTCGTGCTCGAAGCGGCGGGGATCGTCGGCCTTCCAGGCATCGTCCTGGTTGAAGGAGGCGTCGAGATTCAGGAAGTTCGGGAAGAACCGGCGGGCGCTCACCTTGCAGGCGAACTTGTACAGGTCGTAGTTGCGGTCGCCCGGGAGGTAGGAGACGCCCCGCTTCTTCTTCCAGATCTGGATCGGGAAGATGGCGGTGGAACCGTTGCCCACACCTTCGTAGGTGGTATTGAGGATCTCCCGGATGATGCAGCGGCCTTCCGCGGAGGTATCCGTGCCGTAGTTGATGGAGGAGAATACGACCTGGTTGCCGCCGCGGCTGTGGATGGTGTTCATGTTGTGCACGAACGCCTCCATGGCCTGGTGGACACGGCCCACCGTCTGGTTGATGGCGTGCTGCAGGGCGCGGTCGCGGCCCTGGAGACCGATCAGGTCATGCTTCAGGTAATCGTCGATCTCCACGGTCTTGAGGTCGCTGTAGTCCGTATTGAAGAGGTCGCTGACCTGGTCCACCTCTTCCTCGAAGGTCTTGCGGACGAACGGGGCGAGATAGAAGTCGAAGGCCGGGATGGCCTGGCCGCCGTGCATCTCGTTCTGCACCGTCTCCATGGAGATGCAGGCGAGGACGGAAGCGGTCTCGATGCGCTTCGCGGGACGGGACTCGCCGTGGCCGGCCTTCAGGCCATGCTCCAGGATGAGGTCCAGCGGATGCTGGATGCAGGTGAGGGACTTCGTGGGATAGTAGTCCTTGTCGTGGATGTGGATATAGTTCTTGGCAACGGCTTCGCGGACCGGGTCCGAAAGGAGGCACTCGTCCACATAGCTCTTCGTGGCCTCGGAGGCGAACTTCATCATCATGCCCGCCGGCGTGTCGGCGTTCATGTTGGCGTTCTCACGGGTGATGTCGTTCACCTGCGCGTCGATGATGGTCTCGAAGATCTCGTTGGTCTTCGCCTTGCGGGCGAGGTTGCGCTTGTTGCGGTAACGGATGTACTCCTTCGCCACTTCCTGGCGGGGGCTGTTCATCAGCTGGTTCTCCACCACGTCCTGGATCTCCTCCACGGTCATCTCCTCCTGCTCGAGCTGGGAGATGGCATGGGCGATCTGGGCGGCAAGGACGATGTCTTCGCCATTCTCGGTCACGTCCATCGCCTTGAGGATGGCGGCGACAATCTTCTGGTTGTTGAATTCGACGCGTCTTCCGTCGCGTTTCAGTACACGCTTTACCATAGTAGTGTCAGTTATAGGCAGCGCCGACGGGGTGGCCGGTTGCCTGGGGTTTATGATTTTGTAGTCTTGTTTCAGGGCAGGGGTGTTTGTGGGGACACCCTCCGGAGGACAAAGATAGTCCATTCCATCCAATGTTGTTCGCCTTTTCCGTAAAAAAGTTTTCAACACCACCCTTGTAATCCTGTTAATTCATTACCCCACAATTAAATACAAAAAACTCCAATTTAGAATCTCTCTAAATTGGAACATTCCTGTTACTTTTGCGGGCCGGTTTTCAACAATCCGCGCCAGCGCTCATTTCAGCCACTTTTCCGGGTCCTGCGGAGTGCGTTCTTTCCAGAGCTGGAAGTGCAACTGGTCCTCGCCGGAAATGGTATCCACGGTCCCGAGGACCGTACCGGTCTTCACCTTGTCGCCCGCTTTGACGGCAACGGACTTGAGCTTGCAGTAAAAGGTGAAATAGGAGCCGTGCTGGATCAGGACGCACTGGTTGTAACCCGGGATGACGACGATCTGGGAGACCGTTCCGTCAAAGACGGCCTTCGCCTGCGTGCCGCGCGCGACGGCAAGGGTGACACCGTTGTTGAACGGGAGCTTGACGTTCTTATAGACCGGATGGTAATGCTGGCCGTAGGAGTCCACGACCGTACCGTCGGCCGGCCAGGGCAGCCGGCCCTTGTTGGAGGCGAAACTGGAGGACAGGGCCTCGTCCACGGCCGTAGAGGTGGTCTTCCCACCCTTGGACGGGGCTTTCTTGCCGGAAGAGGACTTGGATGTCGCCTTGCGGATGATGGCGGCGATCTCCCGGTTCAGGGCCTCCACTTCCCGGTTTTTCCGGGCGAGCTCCTTCTGGTACTGCTTGCGGTCCTTTTCCAGCCGGGCCACCAGGGTGGCGGATTCGCTCTCTTCCGAGCGGAGGGTCTCCACATCGGACTGGCGCTGGCGGCGGAGCGCTTCCGCATCGGCCTTGAGGGCGGCCAGGCGCTCTTTCTCCACCTCGAGTTCCGCCTGGGTCTGACGGATTTTCTCCGCCTGGGAGGACATTTCGCGGGAGAATCCCCGGAGATAGCCGAAACGGCGGGCGGCCTGGCCCAGGTTCTCGCTCGCCAGGATATACATGTACCAGAGCCGGCTGTCACGGTTCTTGTAGGCGCTCCGGACCAGGCGGTTATAGTACAGGGAAAGAGTGTCGTGGCGGGCCTGCAGGCGGTCGATCTCCCGCTGCCGGACGAGGACGGAATCCTCGAAGGCCCGGATCTCCCGGTCGCTTTCCGCGATGAGCTCCTGCCGGGCGGTGATCTTCCGCCGGACGAGGGCCAGGTCCGTCAGGGCCCGGCTCGAGGACTGGGTGTTCTCTTTCAGGCGCCGGTTGATCTCCGCGATCTCCTTCTGGAGGGCGGCTTTGCGGCTCTCCTGCCGCCGGGTATCCTGTGCCCATGCCGCCGCCCCGAAAAGGAGCAGCACGGCAACGATATACAGGATGCGTTTCATCATTTGCCCACGGCTTTCAGGCGGGCTTCCACCCGCTTGTCCAGGTCGGGGATCTCCCCTTCCGTATTCTTGGCCTTGGCCTGGTTCCAATAGACTTTCGCCAGGTCATATTCCCCGAGGGAATACAGGACTTCCGCGTAATGGTCCAGCTGGACGGCGCTGTCCTTGCCACCATAAAGCATGGCATGCTTGAAGACGGGCTTCGCCTCGGCGTCCTTTCCCAGCAGATGCAGGATCCAGCCGTAAGTGTCCAGGTAAGTGGCGTTGTCCGGCTCGGCCTCCACCGTCTTTTTGGACATGGACAAGGCCTTCTTGAGCTTCTTGCCTTCTTCGCTGAGATAATAGGCGTAGTTGTTCAGGACGGGAGCGTAGTTCGGATCGATCCGGAGGGCTTTGTCGTAGGCTTTGTAGGCTTCCTTCGTGTCCCCTTTCATGTGGTACATGTCCCCGATCTGGGACCAGGCGGCCTTCAGGAGGTCGGGGTTGTCCTTGCTCCGGGCGATCACATACCGGCTGTTGTTGATAACGGCATCGTAGTCCTTCAGGTTATAGTCCGCCATGTTCAGGTAGTCCATGAACCCCATCTCCTGGAAGCGGTCGAACGCCGCGATGCTGCGGTCCCGCATTTCCTCCCACCGTTCCGCCATGCCGAGGAGCTGGATGCAGCTCACCGTCTGGGAAAGGCTCTCCGGATACAGGTCCGCGCTGCGGGTGAACAGGTCGATGGCCTGGTCCATCCGGCCCGTCGCATAATAGTACCCGCCCACGGTGGAGAGGGCCGTGCTGTCCTCCGGATGCCGGGTGACGAGCCGCTCCGCCATGCCGTCGAACCCCTTCTGGTGCAAGGATATGAGCTTCGGGTCCAGGCTGCGGATGATGTTGCTCACGTACATTCCCTTGGCCTCCACCGGAACGCTGTCGCTGTCGATGAACTCGTCCACCGTAGAGAAATACTCCGGATACCGGCGGGTGGTGCGGTACACCTCCGCCTTTCCCAGGATGGCAGGGACATAGTCGCTCTGCGTGTGCAGCGCCTCCTCGTAACAGGCCATCGCCAGGGAGTCTTTGAACTCGCCCAGGTAGTAATCCCCCATCATGGATAGGATGGAAGGCGAGGTGAACTGCTCGTTGAAGGCCTCGAGGCTGCCGATAGCTTCCTCATCCCGGCCGAGCTGACGATAGATATCGTAGCGCGTGCGCGCGACCTGCTCCCCGGGACCGGTGATCTTTTCCACGTCGGCAAGGGCCTGGAGGGCCTTCTCGTACTTCCCTTGCTTCAGATACAGGGTCAGGAGGTCGTAACTGACCTCCGTCTTGTCGGGGAACTCCGCCAGGATGCTTTCCAGCATTCCCACGGTCATCTCGTCCTCGCCGGCGGCCTGGTACAGCTCCGCGAGACGGTGCTTGTACCAATAATTGTGCGGGTCCAGCTCCACCGCCTTCCGGAGGTGGGCGATCGCCGCATCGGCATTCCCGAGCATCGCTTCGTCCAGGCCCAGGTAATACTGGACGGCGTCGTTGTCCGGCGCCGCCTTGGAGAGGGTCTGGAGGAGGGTCCGGGACTGCGAGTAAGCCCGGTTGTTATAGAGGGCCACCGCGTCCACGAGGGCGCTTTCCACGTTCTGTGCAAAGGAAAAAACCGTCGTGAGCAGCAGGATGGCGGAGAGTATCGTCTTTTTCATCATCTTCTTCTTTTCCGTTTCGCCGCAAGTGATTTACAAAAATAATACAATTCCGGGAAAATTTTTACGATATTTGTCTTAGCGTTGATTTTTCCAGGACGGATGAAACATTTTAAGGTCAGATTGCATCTTATAACCTGGACGGCAACGGACGATCCCCCCGCCGGCGGCGCCCTGGAACAACTGGTTCCGGCCTGCCGCAAAGGAGACAGGAAGGCGCAGAAGCGCCTGTTCGACGCCCTCGCGCCCAAAATGATGGCCCTGTGCCTCCGCTACCTGGGAGACCGGCCTACGGCGGAGGACGTCCTCCAGGACGGGTTCGTCACGTTGTTTTCCAGGCTCGACAGCTATTCGGGGGCAGGCTCCTTCGAAGGCTGGGCCCGCAGGATCTTTGTCAATACTGCCCTGATGCATCTCCGGAAAACCGATGCCCTCAAACTCAGCGACGACATTTCCGAGGCGCGCTCCCTCTTCACCGAGGAAGCCACCCCCGTCCAGCAGATCGGCTACAAGGAACTGATGGAACTGATCGCCGCCCTCCCGTCCGATTCCCGGACGATATTCAACATGTACGTGATTGAAGGTTACTCCCACAAGGAGATTGCACAGACCCTGGGCCTCAATGAGGCGACGACGCGCTCCAAGCTCCAGCGGGCGAGGCTCAGGTTGCAGGAAATGATCAAGGAACGAGAGAAAAAATGAAAGAGAACGAGTTTGACATATATGTAAGGAACCTGATGGGCGGGGCGGAGGAATCCGTCTCCCCGGATGTGTGGAAGGGCATCGAGGCCCGGCTGGACCAGGCCGCGGCCCCGAAGAAGACGGTTCCCGTATGGCTGTGGAGAAGCCTGGGCGCCGTCGCCGCCGCTGCCGCCGTCGTGGCGGCCGTGGTCCTGACCGGTCCCGAGAAAGACCTTTCTAACCAACCAACCATAAACACCGTCGCTTCGGCGACAGACGAAACTCTTCCGGAAGAGACCCTTCCGGAAGAGGACGTCACCCCTGTCGTGGAGCAGGTCTCCCGGCTGCGGACCCGTACGGCCCGCGTCTGGGAGGCCCCTTCCTTCGACATGACCGAAGAACCGGAAAAGCCCCTCGTTTCCGAAGCCGTGGTTCCGAAAGACGAGCGCCGGCCGGAAAGCATCATCGGCCGTCCGTCCTTCAACCAGGACGAGACCCTGTCCGCCGATGCGGACGCCTTCAACCGCCTCGCCTTCGAGGAGCACAAGACCCACCGGAAAGGGACCTTCTCCATGAGTATCCAGGGCAATCTCCAGTCCAATACCCGGCCGGAGAGTCCCTCCAGCACCATTCGCAGGACGTCCGGCCTCTTCATTCCCCCGGACCCCAGCCGGACGGGCATCCTTTCCGAGTCCCCGGAATTCAGTTTCGGACTTCCGGTATCCGCCGGTATCGGCTTCCGCTATGACTTCACGCCCCGCTGGGGTATCGGCACGGGCATCCTGTACACGAACCTGAGCCGCTCCTTCCTGGGCGATTACCGCGAAGTGGAGAACGGCCCGGTCCTCTACGACACGGACATCAACAACCAGCTGCACTATATCGGCGTTCCGCTGAACCTCTTCTTCAACATCGTGAACGACGGTTACTGGAATGTCCATGTGCGTCTGGACGGCACCGCGGAGAAGCTCCTCGACAACCACTTCGTCATCCACGACTCCGGCGGGGATATCCACTACCGGCAGAAGGTGGATCCGTTGCAGCTGTCCACCGGCGTGGGCATCGGCGTGGAATTCAAGTTCACCCCGTACCTCGGCATCTACTTCGACCCGACGATCCGTTACTACTTCGACTGCGGCCAGCCCCGTTCCCTCCGGACCATCCAGCCGCTGCGCATGGACTTCGAAGTGGGCCTGAGATTCTCCCCGAAACGATAAGAAACATTAATTTGCATACTGAAACAACACAAATGGACTTTCCTTTGTGTTGTTTTTTGTTTCGAGTCCCTATCTTGGCTGCAAAAAAAAGCCATGCGGAAACTTGCCTTCCTTCTTCTTGCCGCCCTGTTTGCGGCCTGTACCCGGGACATCCTATTTCCCGGCCCGCCCCGCTACCAACTGGAAAACCCCCGTCCGCCCGGAGATTCCTCCGGAGCCGCCCCGGTCATTCCGCCCGGAGAGCACGTCTGGCTCACGGCCGTCCGGTTTCCCGACGGCTTCGCCTGGGAGGAGGACACCTGCGCCGTGGAGGGAACGGTCTGGCTGGACCTTTATTGCGACGGGAGGATCGTCTCCTCCGTTCCGGCAGGCGAAAGCGTCCACCCCGACATGCACCGGTTCGCGGACGGCCATCTGTATGCCGACTATTCCACCTCCGCCGAGACAGTCATCCTCCGCGACGGGAAGGAGCTGTTCCGGTTCGCCGGGAGGGAGACGCTCGCCGGCTTTCTGCTCCGGGAGGAAAATGTCCTGACGCTGGGCCAGGACCGGGACGGTCAGGGATTCACCTATCGGATTGACGGAAAGGAAGTTTACCGGAGCGAAACGGGGGCCATCGTCGGCGATGCGGACCGGGGTGCCCTTGTGGGCGCCGGGGACGGTGTGTATTACTGCGTGAACGTGCCTACGGAGGGCGCGAAGGAATACCGCGTCATGCGGGGCGGAGACCCCTGGCGGACGCTTTCCGACGAAGGATACGGGAACACCTACGACGTCTGCTTTGCCCATGGGAACGTATATCGGATCCGCTCCCGGCCCCGGAAGCTGGTCCTGGAGGCGGACGGACAGGAAATGACGCTTCCCCTGGTCGGCGGAGAGTCCGCCCTCTGGTGCCGGCTCTATCCCCGGGAGGACGATGTCCTGGCGCTGGTCCGGGCCTACGGTCCCTCCGGGAAACGGTTCTTCCTCCATTCCGCCCGGGACGGGGCGCTTCCCCTGGGAACCGGAACGATGGTCTCCGGCGTCCTGTCCGATGGAGACAGGACGGGATGGTTCGTCGCCCGGGCGGACGGCGACCCGGCCGCATTCCGGTGGAACGGCGGCGGGGAGGTCACGATCGGAACGGGATTGTACCTGACTTCCGGCCGGTGCGCCCTCCTCCGGAACGGACATCTCTTCCTGGCCCTGACCGGCCGCGGCGGAACGCCGAACCGCTTCCAACGGGACGGCGAAGTGACCGAAATCCCCTTCAATGGCTATTTCACTTCCGTAACGGTGGAATAATCGCTATATTTGCGGGTATGATCGCATACCCGAACGTCAAACTGAACCTGGGACTTCGCGTCCTGCGGCGCCGCGCGGACGGCTACCATGACCTGGACACCCTGTTTATTCCCTGCGAGGCCTTCCACGATACCCTGGAGGTCATCACCGGGGACGACTGGAGCCGTACGTCGGCTCATATCCAGGAAACCTACCGGGGCACCCAGGTGGCCCAGGGCATCACGCCCGACGGGAAACTCCTGGTCACCATCGCCCGGAAGGAAGGGGTGGACTGGGATCCGCTGAAGGACCTGACGGCCCAGGCCTATATGCTTTTGAGCGAGCAGTTTGACCTGCCGCCGATGAAGGTTTTCCTGGAGAAGACCTCCCCGGTGGGAGCCGGTCTTGGCGGGGGCAGCGCCGATGCGGCCTTCGCCCTGAGGATGATGGCCGGACTCGCCGGACTGGACCTTTCCGACGGAGAGCTCGCCGGTCTCGCCGCCCGGCTCGGAAGCGACTGCGCTTTCTTCATCTACAACCGGCCCATGCTGGGAAGCGGTCGCGGGGAAATCCTCGAGCCCTTCGACCTGGACCTGTCCGCCTACCGGATCGACGTGACCGTTCCGGAAGGGATCGCCGTGTCCACGGCCGACGCCTACCGCGGTATCGTCCCCGGCGTTCCGGAGCTGTCGCTGCGGGAAGTCCTCGCCCTTCCGGTGGATCGGTGGAAAGACCTTCTGGTAAACGATTTCGAGATGACCGTCTTCGCCAAGTACCCCCGCCTCGGGGAAATCAAGCAATCCCTCTACGGGGCCGGTGCCGTCTATGCGGCGATGTCCGGCAGCGGATCGGCCTTGTTCGGAATCTTTAGGAAATAGGCGTCTTTTTTAACAAAAAGTCGTTTTTGCGGGCCTTCCGATTTGTTTTTGTCGGATTTTTCGTATTTTTGTGTCGCACCCTATGAAAAACTGAAAGCTTCGCGGCCAGTACACAGGATGTACCGTTCTTTGTAGAACCGAATTTAAACTATAAGATTGTTTAACCTAAAACTGTGTGTAATGAAAAGATTCCTTCTTTTCCTGACCAGCATCCTGGTCCTTGCCAGTACCGCATTCGCACAGGTTTCCAATGTCCGGGGTTCCGTCCGTGATGAGAACGGAGAACCCCTCGCCGGCGTTTCCGTCCTCGTCAAGGGAACGCAGGTGGGAGCCATTACCGAAATCGACGGTACCTTCAACCTCCGCGGGATCCCCGCGAACGCCAAAACCCTCGTTTTCTCCTTCATCGGCATGGAGACGCAGGAAGTTCCTGTACAACCGAATGTCGATATCGTCATGTATCTGGACAGCGAAGCCCTGGAAGAGGCTGTCGTCACCATCGCCTACGGTGCGGCGAAACGGTCTTCCCTGACCGGCGCCATCGCCTCCGTGGGGAGCGAACAACTCGCCAACCGGCCTACTTCCTCGGTCACGACCGCCCTGGAAGGAACCGTTTCCGGTGTCCAGATCAATTCCACGATCGGTTCTCCGGGTAACGATCCGCACGTGTACATCCGCGGTGTCGGAACCATCAACGGTTCTTCTTCCGTCCTGTACGTCCTGGACGGGGTCGCCTTCGGCGGTAACGTTTCCGACCTGAACCCCGCCGACATCGAGTCCATCACGGTCCTCAAGGACGCCGCCTCCGCCGCCCTGTACGGCAACCGCGCGTCCAACGGCGTCATCCTGATCACCACCAAAAAGGGCACGCAGGGCCGCCTGAACATGAACCTGGATGTCAAGCAGGGTATCTATCAGCGCGGTATTCCGGAATACAACCTGGCGAACGCCCGGCAGTGGATGGAAATCTACTGGCAGGCAATGAAGGGCGAACAGATCCAAAACGGTGCCACTCCGGAGGAAGCCGCCGCTTACACCACCGCGAACCTGGTTCCCGAGAAGGTCTGGATCAATATCTTCGACAAACCTTACGACAAACTGTTTGACCAAAACGGCAGCATGGTCCCCGACGCCGCCATCAGCAGCAACTTCGCCGACGACCTGGACTGGTACAAGTTCGGTCTCCGGAACGGTTACCGTCAGGAATACAACCTCAGCGGAAACGGAGCCACCGACAAGAGTGACTACTATTTCTCCCTCGGTTATCTGGACGAGAACGGTTACGTGACCAACAGCGGCTTCGAGCGCTTCTCCGCCCGTGCCAGCGCCAACATCCGTCCCGTCCGCTGGTTCAAGGCCGGCCTGAACATCAACGCCACCCACCAGAACTACTCCAACACCAACGGTAACGAGGATGGCGCCAGCAGTTACACCAACCTGTTCATGTACGCCCGCCAGATCGCTCCGGTGTATCCCGCACACCTGCACTACAACGAACTGGGAGAGGCCAACTACGGACAGTATATCCTGGACTCCTTCGGCAACAAGCAGTGGGACGGCGGCGAGTACATCAATGCCGCCGGCGGAGCCGTCCAGACCCGTAACCAGTATGCCGACCGCCACGTCCTCTGGGAAAACGAACTGAACAGGGACGTCACCATGCGCAATACCATGAATGCGACGGCGACGGCGGAATTCTACTTCCTCAAGGACTTCACCTTCACCGTGACGGGCAATATGGCCACCCGCACCAGCGCCAACAAGACCTACAACAGCGCCGTCATCGGCGACGGCAAGAGCAACAACGGCCGCGGTGCCCGCTATGAGTACAATTTCTTCAACTATCAACTTCAGGAGCACCTCCGCTGGACCCGCCAGTTCGGGGACCACAGCCTCAACATCCTGGCCGGTCACGAGAACTACCTCTGGGACCGCGAGTATCTCTACGCTTACAAGACTTCCGAAGTCCTGCCCGGCAAGAACAACCTGAGGAACTTCACGGAAATCACGGAAGTCTATTCCTATAGCGACTACTACCGCACCGAGAGTTTCCTCGGCCGCGCCCGCTATGCCTTCATGGACAAATACAATGTGGAGGCGTCCTTCCGCCGGGACGGTTCTTCCCGTTTCGGGGAAGGCAAGAAATGGGGTAACTTCTGGTCCGTCGGTGCCAACTGGATGGTTTCCAAGGAGCCTTTCATGCAGCCGCTGACCTGGGTGAACAGCCTCAAACTCCGCGCCGACTACGGCGAAGTGGGTAACGACGCCTCCGCCGGCTACTACGCCGACCGGCTTCTTTACACGGCCGGCAAGAATGCCAACCGCGGCGCCTTCTGGCTTTCCCAGCTCGAGTCCCCGGACATCAAGTGGGAGACCAGCGCTTCCTGGGGCATCGGTCTGGAATCCCGCCTGTTCAACCGCTGGAATTTCAATATCGAGTATTTCGACAAGCGCAGCCGCGACCTGATTTTCAACCTGAACAATCCGCTTTCCGCCGGTGCAACCGATACCGGAAGCGCCGTTTCCACGGTTGCCAAGAACCTCGGTACCATCTCCAATCACGGTGTCGAAATCGAGACCGACCTCGACCTCGTCCGGACCAAGGACTTCCGGCTCAACGTGGCGGGGAACGTCTCCTTCATCCGGAACAAGGTCGTCAAACTCCCCGAACAGAACAAGGACGGCATCATTTCCGGTACGCACAAGATCATGGAAGGACATGACCGGTATGAGTACTTTGTCTATATCTTCGAAGGCGTGGACCAGCTGACCGGCCGTTCCCTCTACAAATTCGACGATGAGAAATACTACATCACCGAGGACAACACCAAGGACGGCAAGGTTCTCTTCGGCTCCGCAACGAACGAGGAGGGACTGGCCAATACTTTGATGGCGGCGGGCAACTACACCGTCATCAACGGCGTCCCGTACGTATTCAAGCCCTCCAGTTACGGCGCCCGCGAGTTCACCGGTACATCCTCGCTTCCCAAGGCTTTCGGCAGCTTCGGCCTGAATCTGTCCTGGAAGAACTTCACCGTTTCCTCCCTGTTCACCTATGGACTGGGCGCCCAGGTGTATGACGGTGTCTATGGCGGCCTCATGAGCCTGTCCGGCGATCCGAGCAGCCAGCACGCGGACCTTGTCAACTCCTGGAAGGCCGCTCCGGAAGGGATGAAGGAAGACAGCCCCAACCGGATCGACCCGAACGGCATCCCGGAAATCAGCACGCTGAACAGCAGCGACAACAACGCCGGCACGACCACGCGCTGGCTCACCTCCGGCAATTACCTCGTTCTGAAGAACCTGTCCGTCTCCTACCAGCTGCCCAAGAAGTGGATGACCCCGCTGAATCTCCAGGGCGCGACCATCAGCGCCAACATCGAGAACCTGAAGACCTGGTCGGCCCGTCAGGGTCTGAACCCGCAGCAGTCCCGGGGCGGCACCCAGTCCAACTACCTCGTCACCCCGCGCGTGATGACGCTCGCCCTCAACATCCGGTTTTAACTTCCGAAAACATCGAAGAATATGAAAAAGAATATCATACTGAGTTCTGTCCTCGCCCTGGCAGCCGCCTTTTCGGTTTCCTGCTCGAAGGAGTATCTGGAGGTCGCCCCGGAGAGTTCCGTCTCCCCCTCTACGATTTTCGCCACCACCGAGATGGCCCGGACGGCCGTCAACGGTCTGGCCAAGATGATGACCACCCAGTACCTCGGTACCCAGGGTTTGAACGGGGAAGGAACGATCATCAACTGGTACAACAACTACATGGGCAATGACGCCCAGAAATGCAACCTTACCGGCTGGACGAACACCATCAACAGCAACTGGCACGAGTCCCCCACCAGCACGTACGACATCTATCCGTGGTATTACTACTACAAGATCATCGCCAACGCCAACGCCGTCGTCGAGAAGATCCAGGATGCAGAAGGCCCCGAATCGGAACGGCAGTTCATGCAGGCCCAGGGCCTGGTTTACCGGGCCTACTCCTATCTCCAGCTCGTCCAGTTCTACTGCCGCCGCTGGAGTGACGGAGAAGTCGAAAACGACGGTCTGCCCCTCCGTCTGGATGCCAGCACCGGCGACCTGGCCAAATCCTCCGTCAGGAAGGTGTACGCCCAGATCTACGCCGACCTGGACGAAGCCATCCGCCTCTTCACCGCTTCCGGCCTGACCCGGTACACCGCCTATCCGAACTTCAAGGAGCACAACTTCCTTCCGGACATCGATGTCGCCTATGCGGTCTATGCCCGCGCCGCCCTGACCCGGGAAGACTGGGCCAATGCCGCCAAATTCGCCGCGCTCGCCCGCGAGGATTACCCTTACATGAGCCAGAAAGAATACATGGAAAGCGGCTTCAACGAGGAGAACAGCGAATGGATCTGGAGCGTTTACGAAGCGGAAGACCAGACTCTTTACTATTACTCCTATTTCGCCTACTGCGGCTCCAACTCTTCTGCGGGCATTTGCCGCAGTTATCCGTTCGCCATTTCCAAGGAACTGATCGACCGGATCCCGGAAACGGATACCCGCCGCTCCCTGTTCCTCGTTCCGACGGAGGAAGAATACAAGGAAGTGAACAAGACGACCGGCAACGCGAAAGCTGGAACGGCCCTTTACAAAAGAGCCAAGGCAGATTATGCAGGCAAACTGTATGAGACCAGTTCCATCTTCCAGTATATGCAGTTCAAATTCCAGGCTTCCTTCATGCCTGGCGGCGGCTGCTTTGCGCTTTTCCGCTCCGGCGAGATGGCCTTCATCGAAGCCGAAGCCGCCTGCCACACCGGCAATGACGCCAAGGCCCGGGAAATCCTCAACGAGATCAACAAGGCCTATGACCCTGCGTACGACTGCACCAAGGCCGGCGACGATCTGCTGAACGAAGTCAAACTGTACCGCCGCTTCCACCTCTGGGGCGAAGGACATGACTGGTTCGACTACAAGCGCTGGGGCGACACCATGGTCCGCACCTCCATCAAGAACGGCGGCAGTTGGCACGCCAACTTCGCCATCACCGTGAAACCGGATGAGAAGAACCACTGGACCTGGGTGATCCCGAACCGCGAAAAGGACTACAACAAACTCATCAACCAGATGGCGGAATAATTCCTGCATCCGAGTCAAGATCGGCCCTCCAGTTCGCTGGAGGGCCTTTTTTTGCATGTTTCTTTGAAACAACCAAAAAGAATTCCGCCACATTTTTACGTTTCAGGTCCCCGGTCCGGAGGGGAATTCCCATCTTCGGGCAAAAATGGGTATGCTGGTATATGTACACGGAGCGAAATGTGTCGGGATCCAGGCGGTTCCGGTCACGGTGGAGGTGGATATCACGCTCGGGATCGGGATCCATCTGGTGGGATTGGCCGATGCGGCCGTGAAAGAGAGCCTGCTCAGGACGGTAACGGCCCTGCAGGCGAAAGGGTTCCGGATTCCGGGGAAAAAGATCGTCATCAACCTGGCGCCGGCGGATCTGCACAAGCAGGGCAGCGGGTATGACTTGGCCATCGCCCTGGGAATCATTGCCGCCTCGGGGCAGAAAGAACTGCCGGGACTGGAGAAGTACCTCATCATGGGCGAGTTGGGGCTGGATGGAAGCATCCGCTACGTGACCGGGACCCTACCGATGGTGGAACTCGCCGTGCAGTCCGGCTTCAAGGGGGTAATCCTGCCGGAACGGTCGGCCCTGGAGGCGGTGGACTTTGACGAGACGCTGGTATATGGGGTGCAGACTTTCGACGACGTGCTCCGGATCCTTTCCGAGGAGGAAGACCCGTCGGACCTGCTGATCTGGAACACAGCCTGTTACGGAGAAGCCCTACGACGGGAGCAGGAACGGCCGGAACGGACCGAATACATGGACTTTGCCGACATCCTGGGCCAGGAAGGGGCGAAGCGGGGCGTGGAAATTGCCGCAGCTGGCGGTCACAATCTGATTTTCATCGGTGCGCCCGGATCGGGGAAAAGTTCCATGGCGAAGGCGGTGGCAGGCATTTTGCCGCCGATGACCCGGGAAGAATCGGCAGTCACCTCCAAAATCTGGTCGGTCGCGGGTAAAACAACGGGGCAGCTCGGGCTCATGCGGCGGCGTCCGTTCCGCGCCCCGCACATATCAGCCTCCAAGGCGGCCATCCTGGGCGGCGGTAGCGGCGAAAACATCCTCCCCGGGGAAGTATCTTTAGCCAGCGGCGGCGTGCTCTTTGCCGACGAGTTCTGCGAGGCCCCGAAATCCACGCTGGAAGCCCTCCGCGGGCCTTTGGAAGACCGGAAGGTAACCATCTCCCGGCTCAAGGCGAAGATCGTCTATCCGGCCTCCTTCATGCTCATCGCGGCCTCCAACCCCTGTCCCTGCGGCTATTACGGCGAAGGAGACCGCTGCACCTGCTCCGTAGGCCAGCGGGCGGCCTACCTTTCGAAACTCAGCGGGCCGATCATGGACCGCATCGATATAGAAATAAAATATTGTGAGGTCCTGTTTTTTTTGCTAAATTTGAAGCAAATCTTGGGTTATGGCAAAAGCAGTACTTTTCATTCGTGTTTCAACGGAAAAGCAGGATACAGAGAGCCAGAAGGATGCTCTTACTCTCTATGCACTTGCTGATGGCTTCTCGCGAGAAGACATCGTGTGCATTGAGAAAACAGAGAGTGGATACAAACTTGATGAGGACGAGAGAGAAGGCATTGCCGAGTTATACGAAACGATGGAAAGCATGGATGTCGCCGATGTCTATGTATGGGAACTATCCCGTTTATCCAGACGCCCCAAAGTATTGTATTCCATTCGCGATAAATTCTTTGAGAAGAAGATACAGCTGCACTGCCAAGAACCATCATTTACACTACTGAACAAGGACCGGTCAGGTTATGATAGTAATGCTAATATCCTGTTCTCGCTCTTTGGAGCAATGGCAGAACAAGAAGTCATAGAAAAGAAAGCTCGTTTTGCGAGAGGGAAAAAGAAGTTAGCAGAACAAGGTCGTTATAATGGAGGAGCAATTCCATACGGCTACAAGATTGACTATGCCAATAAGAGCCTCATTGTTGAGGACGAGGAAGAAGGAAAAGTAGTCCGTGAAATCTTTGATATGTACGAGAAGGGTTATTCGCAAATGAGGATAGCCCGAGAATTGTACGATAGGGGGATAAAGGGAAGAGCAGCGCGAAAAACGAAAAGATTTACCTTGTCTCTTGTCCATCAAATTCTCACAAATGAGTTGCTAACCGGTGCCCCTCACAAAAGTAAGGGCGCATCATATTTGAGAACATATCCTATGATTATCACGCCAGAGCAGTTTGCAAGGTGCAGAGCGATAGCCAAGAATAATAATAAGGTCCAACCCAAGTCGTTGAAGATTTACTATGCTCACGCTTTGATAAAATGCACAGAATGTGGGAGGAACTTTGTAGGCAGTGGATGCAAAGGATACTATCGCTGCCGAGATGCATATAACTACGACAAGAAGTACAATGGATACGAAGGAGAAACGAAGTGCCAGAATAGGGTGTGCATCTCAACCAATGTTATGGATAGTCTGCTTTGGAATATTGCTATTGATTATGAAACACTATTCATTTTGGAGGATGCGCAGAAGAAAATCATTGAAAGTCAAAGAGAAAGAGACACTCTTCAACAAAAACTTGATGCTATTCCTGTATTATTAGCTGACATTGAAGAAAGAAGGCAGAACCTTCTCCTTGCTCTTGCAGAAGGACTTAACCGAGCAAAGTATGAAATAAAGAAGAATGAGCTCAACCAAGAAGTTAAGAAGATAGAGGCCAAGGCGGCGGAATACAAGGCGCAGATACTGCATTATGACAATCTTATCAGTGAAGTGCAGAGAAGTCTTGATATGGATTATGACTTTGCCGACTTATCCGGCATAGATGATTATCTCCAAAAGCAAGATATCATAAGAGCCAAAGTCGCCAGCATAACCGATGATAGAGAGCGCAGTGATATCATTCACAAGCACATCAGGCAAGTCAGCATTGAAAAAACAACCATTATTTACAAGTTTGGAATTGCTCCACAAGGCAAGGAGACAATAGCGAAGAAGATAATCGTATATCCGTATTTTACTCCTCCAGAGACCTTCTTTTTTATTCCATTTGATGGGAAAGGTGGTACAATGCTCAAACTTAATCCACACGCTGGAACCTCGTATAATCCATTTACAGGACAGACCCATACAAGTCCGGAATACTACAAAATGGTAATCCCCTATCTTCAACGGATTACCGATAAGGGGAAAGAGCGCCGGAGAGTGGAGGAGCGGTCCAAAAAAGCTGCTGCTACCGAGGCCAAACACCGGTCAATGAAACAAAAAGGCTTTGTCTCAATGCCGGAGATGATGGAATTATCGGGGATGAGCTACTCCACACTTTATAGGGCTATAGCAGAGCACAAAATGGCAGGGACGAAAGTAGAAAAGGTTTGGTTCGTAAAGCGCAGTGATTTTGCCTCATACTTGGACAAGTATAAGCCTAAACCACGGCTTCGGCGTTAAGAGTTGCGTACCCTGGAAATATAGATGATAGTCATAGTTTCCTGTCTGTTTTTCCCAATTCTCTTAATCGCAATTTGCCCGTTTTCCTGCCTTCTGGCGCGATTTCGTCCAGAGATGAGAAATCTATTTCCAGTGCGATTTAAGTCGCTCTAACGGGCAGGAAACGCCCCGTATCCCCCGGTTATACCCCCACTACCCGGTCCCCTGAACGCCCTCCCGTCCGGATACCCTGGCCACCCCGTCAAATAGCGAAGAACAATTGTGTGAAAATATTTTTACCCAATTTTTCGCTTCCAAAAAGGGCTATCTACCTCTATTTTCTGGTTTCAAGTACTATTTATTGGTAAAGAGCAAGTTATGGAGAAAAATCTACGAGTGAGAAAGAGAATGCCGGAGGAACAACGCCGGAAGATTAGTGAGGCCCTGAAAGGCAGGAAGAAGGATGCGCAGACCAGGAAGGCTATTTCCAGGGGCCTCAAACGCTATTGGAGCAATGTCGTGTGGGAGGGC
>OCTW011492065.1_pt1 | contig 18277 bp, 13 predicted proteins | sample 1539671 | NCBI WGS metagenome assembly OCTW01 (sample SAMN02144230, study PRJEB22623) | gut metagenome | biome: sheep rumen | host: Ovis aries | place: New Zealand
TGCCATATCACTTCGTGATATGCAAGACTTGCGTAGCAAGTCTTGGTTCTGCTTTGCAGAACGCATCTGTCCTGCGGACAGACTCACGGTTCTTCGAACCGTTACTATTCTGTGCCATATCACTGCGTGATATGCAAGACTTGCGTAGCAAGTCTTGGTTCTGCTTAAGATATATCTGTGTGGTATATAAAAAAACATCCCGCAGAATAATATGCCTCGGGATTGTATTTAATACAATTGTTGAGATATATTATTCTACGGGATGTAATAATGCTTGGGTTAAACCGGAAGCTTTCCGTTCAGCTTGTCGATGATGACAGGCAGTTCTTCGTCAATCTTATCGTTGTCAAGCTGGCAGGTGCCGGCATTTCTGTGACCGCCGCCGCCATATGAGAGGCAGAGCTTGCCGATGTCAAACTTCGAAGACTTGTTGATGATTGATTTACCGATCATAACTGCTGTGTTCTGCTTCTTGAAGCCCCAGGCAACATGTACGGAAATCTCTGTTTCAGGATACATAGCATAAACCATGAAACGATTGCCTGCGTAGATGGTCTCTTCATTTCTGAGGTCGATGACCGCTACCTTGTCATGTATCTGGGTGATCCGCTCAAGCTGTGCCTTGAAGAGCTCCTGCTGCTCAAAGTAGAGATTAACTCTTTCCTTAACATCAGGAAGTTCAAGAACATCCTTGATGGTATGATCAACACAGTAATCGATGAGTTCCATCATAAGTGCATAGTTTGAAATTCTGAAATCATGAAAACGTCCGAGACCGGTACGGGCATCCATAAGGAAGTTCATGAGAACCCAGTCGGTCGGATTTAAGATCTCTTCTTTGGTGAAATCTGCGCTGTCGCCCTTGTCAACAGCCAGCATGATCTCATCGGAAACTCTGGTGAAACGATCCTTGCCGCCATAGTAATCATAAACAACACGTGCAGCAGACTTTGCGTCGCCATCAATTATGTATTTGCCTTCATAATCCTCACGCTTATTTCTTATAAGCTCACTTTCGTGGTGGTCGAAGGCAAGTCCGACACGCGGATCGAAAGGAAGGTTTGTCGTGATATCGTTCTCGCTGATATCAACCTTGCCATCCTGAACATCCTTAGGATGAACGAACTTGATGTCGCCAATGATGTCCAGCTCTCTGAGAAGCATGGCACAAACCAAACCGTCAAAATCACTTCTTGTAACCAGTCTCTTCTTCATTATATAGTCCTCCGTTTATGATAAAAAATAACCCTTCTTCAATAGAAAATCCCACCAATTAATTATACCGCATTCGTGATTGATAAACAATAAAAAATATTTTAAAATACAGTCGAAAAAACTATCAAATACAGAAATAATGTTGTATACTAACAGCGACAAATAAACATATAAAAATTAAGCAGACATGCCTATACTGATAGAGATATGTCTGCTTAGACGTGCGTTATCAGGTATATTAGAAGTTATATTTTCAATCAAGGAGTATAGAGAAGCATGATAAAGGAGAATAAATCTGTGGATGAGAGTCTTAAGGTTATAATACTTGCAGCAGGCAAGGGAACAAGAATGAAGTCAGATCTTCCGAAGGTTGTTCATAAATGTAACGGTAAATCAATGGTGCACCATGTTATAGAGGCTTCCAAGGCTGCGGGTGCGGATAAAATATGTGTTATCGTTGGCTATAAGGCTGATATAGTCAGAGAAGTTATAGAAGAGGAGAACGGTGCAGATATCGCATCCGGCAGGATCAGCTTTGCGGTTCAGACAGAGCAGCTCGGGACCGGCCATGCGGTTAAATGCGCAGGTGACTTCATCGATGAAAACGGAAGCGTTGTAGTTCTCTGCGGAGATACACCGCTTATCACCTCTGATAGTATAAAACTGCTTCATGATGAGCAGACAGGATCGGGAAATGGCGTTACGGTTCTTTCAGCAATCTATGACGATCCTACAGGCTACGGAAGGATCATCAGAGACGAGAATGGAACCTTCCTTGCAATCAGAGAGCATAAGGATTGTACGGATGCTGAGAGGGAGATCAAGGAGATCAACTCCGGAATGTACATCTTCAATGCAGCGGATCTGAAGAAGGCTCTCGGCGAGATTAAAAATGATAATGCGCAGGGCGAGTATTACCTCCCTGATGCGATTGAGATAATAAGAGGCTACGGCAAAACAGTCGGCGCTATTGCAGCGGCTGACAGCAGTGACATCTTCGGTGTAAATACAGTCGATCAGCTGGCTGAGGCTGAGGCAATCCTCAGCGGACGTACTGCAGAGTAAAACAACCGCCAACGAATGATAATAAATGGTTGTTGCAGAAGATGTTCCCGGTTATTGTCGGGAATACAATGATAATAATGATTAGTGATCAAATTGATATAGATTGGACAGTATATGAAAATAATAGCAGGGCTCGGTAATCCGACAAAACAGTACGAGGGGACCAGGCATAATGTCGGTTTCTCCGTGATTTACAGGCTTGCCGACAAATATAACATTAAGATGAATATTGCGAGACATAAGGCACTTATCGGTACAGGAGTTATAGCCGGAGAGAAGGTTATGCTTGTAATGCCTCAGACCTACATGAATCTGAGCGGTGAAGCGGTTGGCGAGATAATGAGATATTATAAGGCTGAGCCGTCGGATCTGATCATTACCTATGATGATATCGACCTTGATGTCGGAAAACTCAGGATCAGAGCCAAGGGCAGTGCCGGAGGACATAATGGTATGAAGAGCATCATCGCTCACGTTGGTTCTGAGGAGTTTGACAGAGTCAGAGTCGGAATCGGTCACAAGCCGCCTGAATTTGATCTTGCGGATTATGTTCTCAGCCGTTTCGGCAAGGACGAACTCCCTCTGATAAGAGATGCAGTCGATAAAGCCGCCGACGCAATGGAGGTAATAATTCGAAGCGGTGTTGAGGCTGCGATGAATAAATACAATTAGTGTGGTTTTTCTAAATAGATTAGTTATAATCAGTAACACATGAAAAGAAGCGCCTCCGAAGGCGTATTTTATCTACGCCTGATGAGGTACTTCTTTTCATGTTATATGTATAAATATAGCGGAGGATTCATATGGAAGCGCTGCGAAGTGCCCTCAGAAGATCGGACATCTTCGACAAAATAAATAAGAGCATCAAGAAAAACAAGCTCCCTCTTTATATCTGGGGGCTTACTCGTGCTGCCCAGCCGCTTATTGAGGACGAACTCCGCAGATTCAACGATACGGCATCAGCCGGTAAAGCAGAATCAGCCGGTGACAAAGCGTCCATACAGAGTGATGCAGCCGGTGACAAAGCATCCGGCCGTGTTTCTCTTATCGTAACCTACGATGATGCCAGAGCGGACAAGCTTTACAGTGACTACCGTTTTATGTCGAGGGATGTATTTATTTATCCGGCGAAGGATGCACTTTTTTACTATGCTGATGTTCACGGTAATGCAACTACCCAGAGGAGACTGGAGATTATCCGTCGTCTCAACGAGAAGAAGGATACTGTGATCATAACCACCGTTGACGGTCTTATGGATAAGATGCCGAGGATGGAGGAGATCACCGGAGGCGGAATGAGCTTCACCGTCGGCGAGGAGATTAATGTTGAAGCGGTAAGAACCAGCCTTGCAACTCTCGGATATGAGAACAGAGAAATAGTTGAGGGCGAGGGTCAGTTCTGCGTTCGTGGCGGTATCATAGACATATACCCGTTGACCGAGGACTGTCCATATCGTATCGAGCTTTTTGGCGATGAGATAGTTTCCATCAGAAGCTTTGACGCGGATTCTCAGCGTTCCATTGAGGAGATAAAAAGCTTCGGAATATATCCTGCGAGTGAATTTGTATTATCCCCTGCAAGGATAGCCAGAGGTCTGCGTGCGATTGAAGATGATTATGAAAAAGAAGCGGCAGCACTCAAGAAGAAGTTTCACACTGAGCAGTACGCCAGACTCACCAGAGCGGTAAATACCATCAAAGAGGAGCTCGGAGAGTTTAATTCAACCACAGGTCTTGACAGCCTGGTTAATTATTTCTATGACGAAACGGTGTCATTTCTTGATTATCTGCCGAAGAACACACCTGTATTTATAGATGAGCCGGACAAGGTGGCTGAGAGAGCCCGCGTTTATGCGGAAGAGTTCTCCATGTCCATGGACGCAAGACTTTCCGGTGGATACGTTCTCAGTAAGCAGGCGGACGTTCTCTACAGCGATAAGCTGATACTTGAGATGCTCAGCAAGCGTCGTACCGTAATGTTTTCGGAGATGTATGCGACCAGCCGATACATGTCTGCGGCAGAATCGCTTGAATTTGAAGGCAAAAATATAATTACCTACAGCAGCAGCTTCGAGAGCCTTACGAAGGACCTCTCAAAATGGAGAGATAAGGATTACAGCATCGTTATCGCATCTCCGTCCGCAACGAGGGCGAAGAGGCTTGCGGCAAACCTCAGGGATAATGAGATCCCTGCTTTCTTCTCCGATAACAGGGAGAGGGAGCTTAAGGCGCGTGAGGTTATGGTTACGACCGGAAACCTTGAGGAAGGCTATGAACTCTCCGGAGTTAAGCTTGCGGTCATCAGTGAGAGTGATATCTTCAGCAATAACAAGGTCAGAAAGAAGAAGCATCTCCCGAAGTACCAGGGTGACCAGATAAATACACTCGACGAGATCAGTGTCGGTGACTATGTTGTGCATGAGAGGCACGGCATCGGCATTTACAAGGGTATTGAAAAGGTCGAGACTGACGGAAGAATAAGAGATTATATTAATATAGATTACGCCGACGGCGGTAAGCTTTTCATACCTGTTGAGCAGCTTGGCGTTATAGGAAAATACGCCGGAAAGGATTCTGCAAAGCCGAAGCTGAACAAGCTGGGCGGTGACAGATGGGAGAAAACGAGGAGCAGTGCAAGGGCTCACGTTGAGGCGGTGGCCGACGAGCTTGTTGAGCTTTATGCGGCAAGAATGTCGAAGAAGGGACATGTCTATCCGCCGGATACTGTATGGCAGACTGAGTTTGAGGAGCTTTTCCCTTACGAGGAGACACCTGACCAGCTGCATGCGATCGAGGATACCAAGAAGGACATGGAAAGCAGCAAGATCATGGACAGACTGATCTGCGGCGATGTTGGCTTCGGTAAGACTGAGGTTGCGATAAGAGCGGCATTTAAGGCTGTTCAGGATAACAGGCAGGTTGCATATCTTGTGCCTACGACCATCCTTGCTCAGCAGCATTTCGAGACCTTTACGGATCGTATGAAGAACTATCCTGTAAATATCAGGATGCTTTCACGTTTCTGCACTCCGAAGGAGGTTAAGGAAACTCTGGCAGGGCTTAAGAGCGGACAGGTGGACATCGTTATCGGTACGCACAGACTGCTCTCGAAGGATCTTGTATTTAACGACCTGGGCCTTCTTATCATAGACGAGGAGCAGCGTTTCGGCGTTAAGCATAAGGAGAAGATCAAGCAGCTGAAGACAAATGTTGATGTTCTGACGCTTACTGCGACTCCTATTCCGAGAACACTTCATATGAGCCTGATCGGGCTTCGTGATATGAGTATTCTCTCGGAGGCACCTGTCGACAGAAGAGCCATCCAGACCTATGTCATGGAATATGATAAGGAATTTGTCAAGGAGGCGGTGAACAGAGAGCTTGCCCGAAAGGGTCAGGTTTATTATGTTTATAACCGCGTTGATAATATAGATCTTATCACCTCGGAGCTCCGGAGTATGCTTCCGGATGCGAGGATCGAGTTCGCTCACGGCAAGATGCATGAGAGAGACCTCGAGACTATAATGCATGATTTCATAAATAAGGAGATTGATGTTCTGGTTTCCACGACCATTATAGAAACCGGTCTCGATATTCCGAATGTAAATACGATCATCATCCACGATGCCGATAATTTCGGTCTCTCGCAGCTGTATCAGCTGAGAGGAAGAGTCGGACGTTCCAGCAGAAATGCATATGCATTTCTCATGTACCGCAGGGACAAGATGATACGTGAGGTGGCCGAGAAGAGGCTGAAGGCAATTAGGGAGTTTACAGATCTCGGCTCAGGATATAAAATATCAGTTAAGGATCTGGAGATCAGAGGTGCCGGCAACCTGCTCGGCATGGATCAGTCCGGTCATATGGAGGCAGTCGGCTACGATCTCTATGTGAAGATGCTGAATGCCGCCATCAGAAGGAAGAAGGGCGAGGTTGATCCTGATGATTTCGATACCTCGATCGATCTTCCGATAGAAGCATATATTCCTGATACCTACGTAAAGGTTTCCTTCCTTAAGATGGAGCTTTACAAGAGGATTTCAAGGATTAAGGATACTGATGATGCTGATTCAATCCGTGAGGAGGCTATCGATCGTTTTGGAGATCCTCCTAAGCCTTTTGAGAGACTACTTAAGGTTGCGATTCTTAAGGCAGAAGCTCACAGACTGGGTATGGTGGCAGTTCAGTTCAGGGACGACGAAGTTCAGTATCTCCTGAAAAATGACGCAAAGGTTGATGTTGAAGCCATACCGAAGTTCCTCAGGAAGATGAAGAGGATGGGCAAGACCGCGCGTGTGATCAGCGGCAAGCTGTCCGGCTTCGGGATCAGAGAATCCAAGCTTATCCAGGATGAGCTTTTGGGAAATACAGCTGATATGGTTAAGCTGATCGGAGATGAACTGATAATCCATGACAATGATGAAGAGAATGATATTGAAAACTAATGACGATCATTTATGATGCTGTTATTGGTTGTTGGTTTATACGGTTTTACAGAGAATTAGATCGGGCGGATCATATATACTGAGATGCCTGCAATATATGAGGTTTACAGATGATCATAAGTCGCATCGATAAGTTGAATAAAGCTGAGAAAGTATGCAGGAGGAGACGGACAGCCGGGCGAATGCTCATAGTGTTTATGCTCCTTATGGTGAGTGTATTTTCCCTTAGCAGCTGCGGGAAGGATAAGGATGAAGAGGAGGGCGATATAGTATTTACCTTCGCAAAGAATCCGATATCCCTGGGTGAGGTATATATTTACGCTGAGACCGTCAGGGAGGACTACGAGTTAACATATGGTAAGGATGTCTGGAACATGACGATCACCATGCAGGACGGCACGAAGGAAAATATGGAGGCCGTCACAAGAAAGGACATCATTGACGCGATAGTACGAGTTAAGGTTCTGAATGCAATCTCTAAGAATTATGGAATCGAACTTACTGAAACAGAGATAGCTACTGAGAAAAATAAGGCGGATATCTTCTTCAACAGACTGACTGATGATCAGCTCGAGAAGATGCAGATCACCGAGAATCTTGTCGAAAATGTATATTGCGAGAACCTTCTTGCCACGAAGGTTTACGATAAGCTTGTGGAGGATGCAGGTATTGAAATATCTGATGAGGAGGCTCGTGAGACAACCTTTTATGATATGTTCTTTGCCTTCTATTCCGAGGATGACAAGGGAAATATAATCGAGGTGACGGATCTCAGGAAGCAGGAGCAGTATAACAAGGCTCTTCAGGCCTACAAGACACTTGTAAGTCCTGTAAGTGAAGAGGGCGGAAATATAGAGAGCCTTTCGGCCTACTATAATCTTGAGTATTCGAAATACTATACCATGACTCCGAAGGAGATAAAGGAAGAATTCGGCGAGGAGATCTACGATGATCTATACCAGCTTGATGATGGCTCCTACAGCCTCGTTATCGAGACAGAATATGGTTATCATATTTTCTACATGAAATATCTCACTGATCCTGATGCTACTGCTGCAAGGAAGAAAGAACTGACGCTCGCAGCGGAGGAGAAGTTCTTCGCAGCCAAGTTCCCGGCATGGCAGCGTACGATAGATGCGGATTATTCGTATGTTAAGTCGGTGAATATGGATGTGTATAACAATATTACGTTTAAATAAACAAGCCATGCGCTGTTCTTGATCCATTGCGTGTATCAAGAACCGTCGCCGGAGGCGCCGTATACTCAAAAAAAGACACAGAATGGTATGCAAGCATCCCACTGTGTCTTTTTTTGAGTGCATGGCTTGTTTTGTTGCTCTTTTGTTATCAGATTAATGTTATCATTTCGATGTAAGGATAAAATGGACAGGTATGTGGAAGAGCATACCACCGAAAAATAACATTTGAAACAGACTGAACTTATATATTTTTTGATGAAGATAATAAACCGGGAGGGGCAGCATGGCAAAGGATTTTGAGGAAATAGAAAAGTTGACAAAGCTGGGAGAGCAGTCACTCGAGCAGATCGAAAGACATGCACGTATTAACGCGGGCTTTCATGACTTTGAGCAGGGCAGCTTTGCTTCAAAGAGAATGATAAGGGACCTCTGCATCCAGTATCAGGTATTTTTCGAGAAGGATGAGAAATGTAAGAAGTTTCTGGATAAGATGAAGGCTTATGCAGAGCTGGATCCGTATACTCATGAGAATTATGAGAAGGAAGTTGATTTTGTATCAAAGCTTCCTAAAATGCTTGAGGATATGAATAAGCTCGTGGAGGAGCAGGAGAAGGCTTTCAGAAATGAAATGAAGAACTTCACTAAGGAGAAGTTTGATGCTCTTTCGCCTGAGGATCAGGAGAAGAAGAACAGGGAATATCTCTTGGCACAGGAGACTCTTGATAACAGACAGAGGGCGCTCGCTTCCTTTGAGGTGTATTTTGAAACAACTACCAAGGGTAATCTGGAGTTTATGGACAGCTTCGATAAGAATGCAAGGGAGCGTATCGCTAAAGCCAATGAAGGAAAGGGATATACAAGGCTTAAGCTCCAGAACGAGGATGGAGATACTTGCTATTATATCAGTGCTTCCGGTGCAGAGATCGATTACAGCATTCGATTGGATGACAGAAACGAGCGTGAACAGGAGTACGAATACCTTGCAAATCTTCCGATAACAGAGATTGACAGACGTAATGCGCCTATCTTTCCTCATGAGCCAAGGATGACGGATGTTGCCCAGGGAGTTTCAGGCGAATGTTATCTCTACTCGGCTCTTCAGGAAGTTGTAAGGTTATACCCTCAGAAGATAAAAGATATGATCAAGGATAACGGCGACGGAACTGCAACGGTACGTCTCTATGGCAAGGTCAGCAAGGAAGGCAAGATGCCGGAATACAGACCGGTCTATGTTCGTGTGGATAAAACTGTTCCTAAGATCGGAAGAGGTGGTAAATATGACCGTCTCGCTGAGGATTGTCTCTGGGTTCAGCTTATTGAGAAGGCCTACGCCATGACCGGACTTCATGATACAAAGGGGAAGGACCTTAATGTTCCGAAGGATGTTAACAGTTCTAAAAATAAAAACTGGGTGCCTTCAATCAAGAGTATCGAGGGTGGTGTTGAATATCTGTTCATGGAAAACCTGCTTGGACCTGAGGGCGAATATGAGGAAATAGAAAATCCGGGATATGCACAGATAGCAAATGAGGTTGAGGCAAAACGTCTGGCACTTGAAAAGCTTGACAGTATAAAGAATGTAGATATGAAGAGTGCAGATGCAATCGCCAGACATGCATTTTACAAGTTCTACAAGAGTTCAGGTGGTATTCTCACCGAAGAGCAGTTCATGAAGGAAGATGAACAGTATATGATCAGCCTCGTGCAGACAAAGTGCGACGTGTATGGAGCAAATGATTATTATGCAGAAGCATTTAAGGCGATAAAGAGCACTGCGCAGAAGCTTCTGGATGAGTACAAGGATAAGCCAATCACAAGCAAGATGGTGTCTGACAAGGTTGGCGCCATGCTCGATGAAAGTATAGAAGAAATAACCGGTAAGGAAACTTTTGTCGCTAAGAAGAAGGAGATGACCAAGGCGATAAAGGATATTTACAAGGAAGTTAAATCGGGGATTTATGACATGGGGCTTGCGGCTGATATTCCGAAGACACCGCTGAAGGACAGTTTCTATGATAAAATATGGGCCTGCACTGAAATGGGACTTCCTATTACGTGCGGAACACATCAGAGGAGAGATCAGGTTGTATATGCTGATGAGAAGCATGCATATTCGATCATCGGTGCATACAAGACTGATGAAGAGCCGCCTAGATATATGTTCAGAGTCAAGAACCCACATACGAAATCCGAAGGCAAAAACGGCATGGCATATACCGATGATGACGGAGTGATCAGAGGGGAATGGGTAAATGTAAAGGACGGTATATTTGATATGCAGCTCGAGGATTTTGTCCGTGACTTTCCTGATATTCATTTCAGTGGTATGGGTGCTCTTGAAAGTCAGCCTCATCAAAGAGTTGAAGGCTACGATATCATAAAGCCGGAGGACATTGCGAGAGAAAATGAAAAAAAGCTCACGACGGATAAGCTTACGGATTACATGAAGGTTTCAAATGATCTGTACGATATGATGATCTCGACCGATTTCGTATTTTCACATAATTCGAAAGCATATGATGATCTTGTTGAGGGTATCAAGATATTCCGCCATAATATGGCATGTGCCAACGGAAGAGAAATCAAGGATCTTAAGAAGCTGACCGAGCCGCTGGTTAAGCTTGTGGACGCATATGAGACTCATGTTAACGGAAAATTCTTCGGGGCCAGCAAGAGGGAGAAGAGAAGACTTAATATCTGCAGCGAGATCCGTAAGGTTGCCGATGCGATAGATAAGGGCAAAAATCCTGAAACAGAATATGAGAAGGAGTATGCCGCAAAGCTTGTAAATGCATACTATGATGCAAATAAGATAAAGGATAAGTCGAAGATTGCTGAAGTTTCTGAAAGAATGTTTAATAACAAGGCCTTCAGAACCATTGCGAACAGTACAAATATCGCACAGATGATGAATCCTGACAGTAAGGTCATGAAGAAGCATCTTAAGACTATCGAGAAGAATCTCGAAGGACGAGGAATCGATAAAGGCGTTGATCTTGCGACCATGAAGCCGCGCACCAAGGCCAAGAAGCCTGCGGGGAAGAGGAAGTAACAAACCATGCTGTGTTCTTGATGCACAAAACGCATCAAGAACCATCGCCAGAGGCGCCGTATACTCAAAAAGAATAAAACACAGATTGGTATGCAAGCATCCCACTGTGTTTTATTTTTTGAGAGCATGGCTTGTTCAGAAAACTTTAAGGATACTTAATCGCTTGTTAAAGGACTTTTTGGTGAGGATGATGTATTATCAGAGTATAGAAATACTTTGAAAGGACAGGTGACTCATATGATATTTGATATTAAAAAACGAAAAGCTGCTGTATGTGTTATGCTCGCTGCTGTTCTTTCTGTATGCAGCGGGTGCGGTGACAATGGAGGCAAGGATACTTCGGGAAAAAGTGATCGTGCGAATAGTGTTTCTTCTGAGATACAGAGCACTGTAGACGACACGGATAATACAAGTGATACCATGAGTGATGGTGAGGATGACAAAAACGATGGCGGTAATGACCTGAATGGTGGCAGTAATGACCAGAACAATAGCGGTAATGACCTGAATGGTGGCAGTAATGACCAAAGCAGTACATCGGATAGCGGAAATGATGATAAGACTGAAGCTTCGAATGATGGCAGCGGGCAGGGCGATTTGTCCGATGACGGCCTTAAGGAGATGACTCATTATACCGGAAAAGCTGAGAGTGAGAACGGAAAGCTTAAGGTGGAGTCGGATAGCCCGGTAAAGCTGAGGGTCAGTGATAAATATCCGATTGTGGATATTTCGACAACACCGATAGATGATGAACTTCTGAATAAGGTTAAGGATGTACTTATCGGTGATACAAAGCTGTATGACGGTATAAGGATGTATGATCCTGAATTTGATGATTACAGCGGCGACAAGGTTATACTTAGCGGTGAAGATCAGGATCTGATCAAGGGCAAGGTTCCGCGTAGTGAGATAACTGCATATCCGGTTGACACGAAGCTGTTTACGGTTTCTGATAAGGCTGAGCAGTACAAGGAAATTCCGGATTATACAGGATACTATATGCAGCTTATGCCGGAGGGCGAGCTGTTCTATGGCGTAAGTGACGGAAAGGATGGTATATATACCAGCTTTTCTGCAGTGAATTCCAAGGTGTATGGTGATTCGCTTAAATATTTCAGAAGCAGTGAATATGGTATAACGGACGGACTTGTTCTTCCGGGAATAAATGTTAGCCTCTGCTGGCCGGTTGCTTCGGGAATAGACAGCATAGCCAATCCTGAAAATCCTGAAAGGGCTCTGTATCCGCCGATGGTCGAAGGAGAACTTCAGGGCGACGATGGACTCAGGGACTGGGTTGATGATCCGAAATTCACCAATTATGAATTCCGTGAAAGCGCTAAGGAAACGAATTCTGTTACAAAGGAAGAGGCGTTGAAGCAGTCTGAAGAGCTTCTGAAAAAGCTTGGAATTGATGATATTTATATGGCTGTAAGCGCAGAGGAGATGTATATTTCCGACCATTCAACAATAACCAGAAAGATGAACGCAGATGGAACCTACTCTGCTGAACTGACTGTCGGAAAGGTTTGGGATATTGTTTATCTGCCGGCAGTGAACGGAAATATTGCGCAGGATTACGGCGAGATGATCCAATATGGCTCTGACGGAAGAAAATCGAGTGTCTGGTTCAATTCCAATATAGAAGTGATGATCAATGATAACGGTATAGTCGGTTTCAGTTATGCATGTCCGATAAAATATGACAGAGTCGGAGAGGAAAATGCGGACCTGATGCCGTTTGAGGAGATACTGAAGGTTTATGAGAAAAATATTCTGGACGTGCTCAACGCAACCGATCCGTTCTATGGAATAATGGATAATGATGATACGGAGGACAAGGTCGGCTTTACTATAAAGATAGACGATATCACTCTCAGATATGCCAGAATGTCAGATCACGAAAGTAATGACAGGGGCTATCTTGTTCCGGTTTGGGATTTCAGCGGAACAGCGTATGATGATATAAATAAAAAAGTCGTTCAGACAGGAAGCTTTATCCAGATAAATGCTATCGATGGCAGTGTATATAATTCGATTGAAGGAAGATGAGGCGCCGTATATTCCTCAAAAATATAAGTCACAGACTGGTATGCAAGCATCCCGTCTGTGACTTATGTTTTTTTGTCATGCATGGCTTGTTCTATATGCTTAGTACATGCGAAGCAATCTGGAAGTAGATGAGAAGTGAGATCGCATCTACGATGGTTGTGATGAATGGACTCGCCATAACCGCCGGGTCGAAGCCGATACGCTTTGCGAGGATCGGAAGGGTGCAGCCGACGAATTTGGCAACTATAACTGTCAGAAGAAGCGTGATGCAGACAACAAGAGCGATCGTAACCGTAACCTTGTCGAAAACAAGAAGCTTTATAAAGTTGGCAGTTGCAAGGGTCACACCGCACATGGCGGCAACCAGTAATTCTTTTCCCTGAATACGGAAAATATCTCCGAATTCAATCTCATCAAGCGAAAGTCCACGGATGATGGAAACCGATGCCTGGCTTCCGGCATTTCCGCCGGTGTCCATAAGCATAGGGATATAAGCTGTAAGAATAACATATGCACCGAGTGCAGCCTCGTAGCGGGCAATGATCGCACCGGTAAAGGTAGCGGATATCATGAGAAGAAGCAGCCATGGTATCCTCTTTTTGTAGGTCTCGAAAGGCGTCGTCTTGATGTACGGCTTATCGGTAGGTGTGATAGCGGCCATCATTTCGATATCCTCTGTAGCCTCTTCCTGGATGACATCGATAACATCATCGATGGTGATGATACCAACCAGACGTTTCTCGTTATCAACAACGGGGATGGCGAGGAAGTTATATTTATCGAAGGCCTTGGCAACGGACTCCTGGTCTTCGGTCGTATTTACGTAAATAATATTCGTGATCATGACATCCTTGATCTTGTCTTCGTAATTTGAAAGAAGAAGATCCTTAACAGTCACGATACCGAGAAGCTCTTTCTTGGAGTTTGTAACATAACAGGTGTAGATGGTCTCCTTGTCAACTCCGACATTTCTGATACGTGTAAATGCCTGCTGAACGGTCATGTCCTCCTCAAGACGGACATACTCGGTCGTCATGATGCTTCCGGCACTGTCTTCTGGGTATTTCAGAAGTTCGTTGATTTCTTTACGAGTAACCGGGTCTGTATTTTTCAGTATTCTCTTAACAACGCTGGCAGGCATCTCCTCGATCATGTCGACTGTATCATCCATGAACAGGTTGTCGATGATGTACTGAAGCTCCTTATCGGAGAAGGCCTTGATCAGTTCCTCCTGAATATCTGAGTCAAAATATGAAAATGCATCTGCAGCCAGCTCTTTCGGAAGAATCCTGAAGGCTATGGAAAGCTTCTCTATTTCAAGCTCTGAGAGAGCAGCGGCGATATCAGCTTCGTTCTGCTCGCTGAGTATCGTTCGAAGGTCGTGCAGCTTCTTCTCGTCGATCAGTTCTTCTATTTTCTCTTTGATGAGTTCTTCCTTCATATCACTCACCGCCCTTCTGATAGTATTCATGACTCTGCGAGTCACGCGCATTCATGCCTCGAAAACATCGCGAAAAAAGAAAACTCCGTACCTACGGGAATAGATACGGAGTTAAAAAGCCATAATAATAAATTAGTGCGTTCCTGTGGAACCGAAGCCGCCGGCACCTCTTACAGTCTCGTCAAGCTCTGAGACCTCATTAAATACGCCGACAATATAAGGCGTGATGACCAGCTGGGCAATCCTTTCGCCCGGTTCTATGGAAGCAGCTTTATTGGAGTGGTTATGGAGTGCAACCATAACTTCGCCGCGATAATCCGAATCTATAACACCAACTTTATTTGCGGGGGCAAGCCCCTTCTTACTGGCAAGCCCACTCCTTGCATATATAAGACCGGCATAGCCTGCAGGAAGCTCCATGGCAAGGCCTGTCGGAACAAGGATAGTTTCTCCGCTCTCTATTGTAAGACTGCTGTCGATACACGCATAAAGATCAGCACCGGCAGCATTCTCCGACCCATAAGTCGGGATGGCGGCGTTAGGTTTTAACCGTTTTATATTAACTGATGCACTGTTTACCATTGTATTTACCTCGCATTTTCTTACCATCAAACAGTATACCATATTTGTGCGGATAATCATAGAGAAAAATGTATTATGCGCGTGGCTTGTATTTATTGTTTAATCATTGATAGCAGTAATTATTTCTTCGGCTTTCTCAGTACTAATATCAAACATATCCATGAGGGAATTCAGGATCTCATTATAAGTAGAGCCGTTCTTTAGCATCTTGGAAGCGTACTTAATGTATGCCTGATTGAGACCTAAATCGAGCCCTTCTTCACGCCCTTCTGCCTTCCACTGTCTGCACAATGAATCCTTTTCATTTTCCCACTCCTGCTCGTAGGTCATGATCTCATCCCTCCACTTCTTGTTCTTTCTTATCTTGTCGACTTCCATTTCAAGTTCAGCGGTGAACTCATCCTGGACCTCACCGGTTTCGACGTAGTCGAGAAACATCTTTAATGCCAATGGGATATCATTCTCTTTACTCGTGGTATTCAGGATTATCTTCTGAGTTTCGTCACCGAATGCAAGCTCCGGATACTGAATACATCTGTTTTCAAAAATATAAAGATGTTTACCTTTCTCAAAAAGATCGAATCGACAGATAAAAATGATTATATTCTTCTTTAGATTCGAATATGACTCGCCCTTATCAAGCAGATCTTTGTCAATCATTGCCTGATAGTATCTTCCTCTTTTCGGAAGGTCATCGAATCTGTAGTTCTGCATTTCGATGTTGTAGACTTCATCCTCACCATCGCAATATACGTCGAGCCGTATGCCCTTAGAATATGCAGAATAATCATAGGTTTTCTCAATCTCCGGGATATCAACCCGTAGTATTTTTTTATCGAGAATCCGCTCGAGAGTTTTGCGGCACAGTTCAGTATGTCTCATGACTATGCCAAATACAGTTTTGTGACTGAATTCAAGTCTTTTGATGCTCATGATCAGTATCACTCCTTTGTAAATAAAACACTATTAGTTTTGCACGGGAGCGTGTCATCTGATCTGAGAAATGTTCCTTTTTATTATATTTCCGGAGGGGAGGATATTCAAGGCTTTTTTGCTTTGATGTGTTCTTGATCTACTTCGTGTATCAAGAACCGTCGCCATAGGCGCCATGCGAAAGAACAAAATAACAAGCTATGTCTGAGATTTTGTACAGAAGGGCCCTGGAGGAGAAGCTTAAGGACCTTTCGGGAGAATTAAAAACAGGCCGTGAAACATTTACATGGAATTCGGAGCTTTATAAGAAGCTGGACAAATCGATATCAGCGGTTCTCAAGGTACTGGAGGAGCATTCCGGAGAGGAAACACTTTTCGAGGATGTGAGAAAGGATCTTGAGGAGAAAATACATCAGATGAAGGAAGCAGCCGGACCATACAGGGATGAAAAACTTAAGCAGGGAGCACTCAGCGGAGGCGGTCTTATGACCGGCAGGACAGCCGGAGCGATAGAGGTTACAAGAAAACGTTTTCAGGCGGCTGTGGATATCCTTAAGGTTGATGAGACACTGAACAGGACCGTAAAACGCGAGTTCCTTGGCTTCAGGGTTGGTAAACCGGGATTTAAGGGTGTAGGTATATGTAACAGTGATTATGGTGCGAAGGATAGTTCATCCACGGCAAATACAATTTCTGTCGGGCAGGATTCAAAGCTTCGTGTCGGAAAAATCGGTATCAAATTCCATTCCAAGCATAAAAGCCTCCAGCTCTCAAGTGGGGTTGCATTTGGATAGGTCAAATCAAGTACTATTTTAGGAGCCAGTCTAAACGGCAGCGGTATAAGATATCAAGAAGGATATTCAGCCGGGTGGGCTCATACCGGAAAAAACGAAAGCTGAAAGATCAATGTCCCGGAAACTGAAAACAGAGAGAGCATTGTCGGATGATGATCCGTTCAAGGATGATAAAGGGATAGAGGCACTCAGACCGGTAAATATTCAGAACAGGATCGGCAGGCAGACTGTCGTGAACAGTAATATACATACTGATAATAGTATAAAGGAGCCGAAAGAAGGTTCGGTAAATGATAAACAGGAGGACGAAGGATGTATAAGAATATGCTTCCGATAGGATCGGTTGTAAGAACAATAGGCGCAGAGCGCAAACTCATGGTGGTTGGAAGAATAGTGACTACCGAAGAAAAGGATAAGATATTTGATTACGTGGCTGTGCCGTATCCTGAAGGTGTAGGAGCTTCTGATCAGATGTTTTTCTTCGACAGGGATCAGTTTGAGGAACTGCTCTTCGTAGGTTTTCAGGATCCTGAGGCTCTCGAGTTCCAGAGAGAAGTTCTTGACAAGCTGAAGGAACTTACGATTATTGATGATGAGATAGTTGAAAAATAAGTATATAAATCAAATAATACCGATATATTTTCAGTCCCTTTGCAGAATATAATAGCAAAGGGACTGTTTATTATGGTTTTTATTGCATAATGAAATGGATAATGTTAAGCTAACAATGCAAAAAGTTTACTTAAATATTGGGGATTGATAATGAAAAAAACTAAGGATAATACTATTCAAGAAAAATATGGCTACCAGGATTGGTGCTAGGGTTTGTTTTAATTATCTATGGTATATACGTTATAGTTTCTAACAGCCGATATATGTTTGGCGGCAAAGCAGCTGATCTTAATGAAATGATAAAAAATAATCCGGATCAGCAGCTCTGAAATTGAGGACAAGGATATTGTGAGCCTCAGGATTAATCTTTCATTTGGCAGTTTACCGTGTCCTATATGAGAAGGCTGATTCGAGAGCAGAACTTGATAAGCTATTTGAGAGAAATATAAAAAATGAATTCTAATTATAGGAGAAATAAGAAAAATGATTAGAGAAGTCACAAGGGACGATATTCCCGTATGTGTAGATATTATAAGAAAGAGCTTCAAAACTGTAGCTGAAGAATTTGGATTTACGATAGATAACGCTCCAAGATTCACGGCATTTGCAACTACAGAAGAACGTTTGTATTGGCAAATGGATAATGAGCCACGTCTGATGTTTGTATATGAACAAAATGGTGTTATATGTGGATACTACTCTTTGCTGATGCAGGATAATAATGAATGTGAACTCAATAATCTTGCAGTCCTTCCTGAATATAGACACTGTGGAATTGGTAAGACATTATTGGAACATGCATATGAAACAGCAAGAAATCAAGGATGCAAGCGCGTAAACATAGGAATTGTTGAAGAGAATATACAGCTTAGAAAATGGTATGAACAAAG
>OCTW011606435.1_pt1 | contig 18275 bp, 13 predicted proteins | sample 1539671 | NCBI WGS metagenome assembly OCTW01 (sample SAMN02144230, study PRJEB22623) | gut metagenome | biome: sheep rumen | host: Ovis aries | place: New Zealand
TTGCTTAACTTCCCTTACTCCATCAATCTCTTTTGCAAAATTAACAAAGGATGCCTGCTTTGCCACATCAGATAATGTTACCTTATAATTGGCAGAATTAATAAGAGGATTGTCGCCGTTAAAACTTGCCGCAATATTCTCATCCCCTTCAAAATATGAATCCTTAAATGATTCCCATGCCTTCTCAGGGCTTATATATTCATAATTATCAACTTCTCCTCTTGATGCAATCTGCTGACCTATTGCATTAATCTTATTCTGGTCAATTCCTTCATCAAAGAATACCGTCACTGTTACACCCTTCTCAGCAGTTTTAACCATTGCCTGAAAATTAACACCTAAAGAATAGAATATGCCAAGCAGGAATATACATGCAGCCATTGTAGCAATTGAGGCCAAGCTAAACATTTTATTTCTCCAAATGTTTTTAAGACCTTGTTGTATGTTATAAAGAAGTGTACTTAATTTCATCCTTAAAAATCTCCTTTGGAGTCACTAACGATGACACCTTTCTTAATTCTAATAACTCGCTTATTCATTGCTTTAACAATTTCCATATTGTGAGTAACAACTACTACTGTTGTTCCTCTATGATTAATCTCATCAAGCAAATTCATAATATCCCAGGCATTGCCCTCATCAAGATTACCTGTAGGCTCATCTGCAAGAAGTATCTTAGGTTGATTAACAAGTGCTCTTGCAATGGCAACACGCTGTTGCTCACCACCTGATAGATTATCAGGAAAAGAACGATATCTAGCAGCAAGACCAACAAGAGACAACATTCTTGCAACCTTCTCATTTATCTGTCTTCTAGGCGTCTCGACTACTTTAAGAGCAAATGCAATATTCTCGTATATATTCCTGTCCTGAAGCAATCTAAAATCCTGGAACACAACACCGATATTTCTTCTGAACTTGGGAATTTGTTTCTTATTTAATCCGGCAATAGACTTACCATTAATAAGAATTCTTCCTTTGGTAGGCTCTAATTCCTTAAGAAGTAGCTTAATCAATGTAGACTTACCTGAGCCACTATTACCTATAACGAATACAAATTCACCAGGCTCAATATGTAAATTAACATCATTTAAAGCAGGAACACCCTTCTGATATTCTTTGCTGACATGTTCTAGTTTAATCATAAATTAAAACTCCTGTGATTCCATATAATCCATATATTTTACAACCATAAGCGCTATCTTGAATGTAATTGCATCCTCGAAAACTCTAAGGTCAAGACCAGTACTCTTCTGTAATTTATCCAGTCTGTATACAAGAGTATTTCTATGGATATAAAGCTGTCTTGAAGTTTCTGATACATTAAGAGAATTCTCGAAGAACTTATTAATAGTCATAAGCGTCTCTTCATCAAATTGATTAGGCGACTTACCTTCGAATATCTCTTTAATAAACATTTTACATAAAGGAATAGGCAACTGGTATATTAATCTTCCTATACCCAGCACAGAATATGCAATAATCTCTTTCTCATCAAAGAAAATCTTACCTACATCAAGTGCCATTCCCGCCTCTTTGTACGAACGTGAAACTTCTTTTAGTTCATTAACAATAGTTCCATAAGAAACTCTTATCTCATTCTTCTTATCCTTGAATGATTCAATAATTACTTTAGCAGTTTTCTCAATATCTTCGTATGTACCATTTTCGCCCAAATCCTTAAGGACTATTACGCTTGATTCATCAACAGCAGTAACAAAATCTTTATTCTTGCCACCGAATATACTTCTTACTCTTTCGAATTCGTCACCATCCTTCTCTTCTTCAAACTTAACAATCATCACGACACGACGAGCTTCAATATCTATATGTAGCTTCTTTGCTCTATTATAGATATCAACAAGAAGCATATTATCCAGGATAAGATTCTTAATGAAATTATCCTTATCAAATCTCTCCTTATAAGCAACAAGAAGTTCTGATATCTGGAATGATACAATCTTTCCTACTGTTGTATCCTGGCCTTCTCCAAAAGCCAAAAAAACAAATTCAAGCTGACCACCATCAAATACCTTATACATATTGCACGGTCCGTTAAACTGAGCATCCATATCAGATTCTGCAAATTCGATTGTAGCTTTTACATAATCATCTGCACTGTCTGTTGTTGTTGCAAGAACTATCCCGTCAGTATCAAGTACAGCATAATCTTTACCTGTTATCCCTTTTGCACCGTCAATAGTATTCTGCAATATCTGGTTTGAAATCATATTCCCCCTCCTTAAGTTCCCCATATATACACATTCGACAATTATCAAATGTAGATTTTAATGTATTTGCACATACCTATAAAGAGATTTTAATACATTTTACCAAATAAATAAAGGTTTTATTTGTATTTTTTTATGCACTTTTACAAACTACACATTTCAGACACATAATTGTCAGACAATTTTATTTTTTTAATTCAATAGTTTTACATCTCAAAAGTCAATATCATCATGCAAAACAGCAATAATTTGTACAAATTATACAAAACTAAACTGATTACATAGAGTGTCCATTTGCACCTATTTTTATACATTTTTCGTGGACAACGTGGATAAGTCCGTTAATAAATGATTTTTCGTAGGTGTTATCCACAATTTTTACGACAAATTATATGTGGATAACTTTTAGTTTCTTTTTTTCATTTTTTTTAACCTGAAATTTTTGTGCATAATTCATATTAATAAGCATAGCAGCAAAAAATGTGTAGTTATACTCATATATAACTACACATTCACAAATCAGACGCATTTTATTATTGTTGCTGCTTTAATGGATCATATATTAATTGTTTATTAATTCTGTCATATTCTCCCACTAGTGTACCAAGTACTACAAACCTCATATCATCTCTATCTGTACAAGTAGATAATGTAACTAACTTCTTATAGTTCTGAATAATCTTCTCATCATCAGTAGCATTAGGTTCTGACACATCCGGTACATCTATCTGCTGTTGTGACAACTGCTTTACCATACCGATATACTTAACATATTCATTATCTGACGCAAATGAAAGTGTATATACATCACTTGTATCAGACACATCATTATAAGCAAAGACCTTATATCTATATATCTTATCCGCAGTCAGCACCTGAAAATATAAATGATCATTATAGTAATTATCTTCGTATTTGTATTTCTGAAGACGTCCAAACATAGACTGATCTCTCATATTGTGACCATATATGATGCTATTCTTATCGCTAAAGTCACCACTGTTAAGTGCCTCTAAGAATATACTTCCAGCTCTTAACTGTTGTCCATCAAAGGAAGTATTAAGATACTTATCATCATCTGCAGCCTGAACAACCGGATAACTTATCTCTTCATTTTCAAAATAAAGCCATCCTCTGGTATCCGGATTCTTCTGCTTTAACTCAGCAATATTAACATCTATTTTGTTATACCACTCATCGCCATTACTTGCAGTGTAGTTCTTATTAATATCATCATATATTGATTGCCCCCTCTTATAATCAACCAGATAATATACAAGCCATGCAACTCCAATAAGAACAACTACAACAGCAATAGTAATTATAATTCTTGAACGCAAGCTCAATTTCTTTTTTTCTTCTACCTTCTTATTCTCATCCACTTTATTCTCTTTTTCTTTATTATCTTCCATTAGTACCTCCTATATGAATTAATTGCCACATATCACACTTGTAATATGAACATTATATATCAAACATCATCTCATATAATTATACTCGTATTATTGTTTTTTAACAAGAATATAATATGTTATAATCATTATAGGATTATATAGAAAAATGCGAGGGGTTTGTATGACAACTATAAGTCTTGTAATGATTGTAAAAAACGAAGAGAAATTTCTAGAAAGGTGTCTTGACTCAGTAAAAAACCTTATGGATGAAATAATAATTGTTGACACCGGTTCTACTGATAAGACAAAAGAAATTGCGAAAAAATATACCGATAAAATATATGATTTTGAATGGGTAGATGATTTCTCTGCTGCAAGGAACTTTGCCTTCTCCAAAGCAACAATGGATTATATCTATAGTTGCGATGCTGACGAAGTAATTGATGAAGAGAACAGAATGCGCTTTATGAACCTCAAAATGGCTCTTGTCCCAGAAGTTGAAATTGTCCAGATGCATTATGTAGAAAACGGCAAATCTTCTGTTCTCAATTCCAAGTCAGAATATCGCCCAAAACTATACAAACGCCAAAGAAGCTTTACCTGGATTGAGCCCATACACGAGACAGTAAGGCTCGACCCCGTTGTATTCGACAGCGATATTGAGATTCTTCATATGCCTGAAAATCTTCATCACAAAAGAGATTTTAGCATATTCGAAAAGACATATAATAAGGATAAGTATCTTAGCGACAATTTAATAACAATGTATGCAAAGGAACTTCTAAAATGCGGAGATGAAAAGGATTTCTCAAATGCAACATCTGTCTTCGAAAACATTCTTATTAATCAGAAAGTAACAGAAGAACAATTATGCAAAGCCTGTTGTATTCTGGCTAAAGCTGCCAGATTAAGAAAAGACGAAGCATCATTTCTCAAATATACAACTAAAGTACTTGTAACAGATGCATGTTCAGAAATATGCTTAGAACTGGGAGAATACTTCTTAGAAAACAATGATAACGAAGAAGCAATTGTATGGTTCTACAATGCCGCTTATGAAACCGAGCCAATTCTGGATGTGGGCTCACAAGGAAAAGCTCCCCGCCTTGGCTTAGCACAATGCTATGCCAATATTGCAAAGGAGCTTGGCTATGACAACTTCTCTGATGATACTCCTAAGAAAGAGCCACCACACGATGTGTCTGCTATATTAGAACTTCACAAGCAATACCTAAAAGAAGCAATGGACTGGGAAGTTCCAAATGAAGAGTAGCTATATAGCATCTTAATTTACTATCTATAGCACTCTTCAACAAATCGTCTAAGTACCGGCATAGAACGTTTTACTTTATCAGTATCAATGCAATATGCCATTCTAAAATATCCAGGGCAGCCAAAGGAATCCCCTGGTACCAGAAGCAAGTCATACTTCTTAGCTTTATTACAGAATTCAATTGATGATTCTTCTAAAGCCTTAGGGAATATATAAAATGTTCCTTGAGGCTTTACTACTGAAAATCCAAGATCAACAAGTTCATTATATATAATATTGGCATTTGCCTCATATACTGACAAATCAGAAAGCTTAAAGCCAGTCTCAACTAAAGCAAGCTGCTGAGTTGCGGACGGGCAATTATGTCCTATGCCACGGCTTATCTGTCCACAGATTATTGCAGCAATGTCTGAATCAGTACATTTGGGATTAAAAGCCATGTAACCAATTCTTTCTCCAGGAAGACTCATACCTTTAGAATATGAATAGCAAGAAATTGTATTATCATAGTAATGACTTGGATATGGTGTCTTCTTACCATCAAAGACAATCTCTCTATAAGGTTCATCCGATATTAAGAAAATATCATGATTATATTCTTTCTGCTTCTCTTCCAGTAATAAGGCAAGTCTCTTTAGAGTCTCATCTGAATACACTACACCAGAAGGATTATTAGGCGAATTAATAAGTATAGCCTGAACATTAGGATTTAGTTTCTCTTCTAATTCATCAAACTTAATCTGAAAATCAGATGTATCTGCAGATACAATTGTAAATTTGGCACCTGTAGATTTAATGTATGGAACATACTCAGGGAAAAATGGTGCAAAACCGATTATTTCATCTCCCGGCTTTGTTACAAGCCTGAAAGCATGCGCAAGAGATGATGCAGCACCACTTGTCATAAAAATATGCTTTGTCTCGTATGGGATACCAAATCTCTCTCTTAGTTCCTTAGCAAGGTATTCCCTTGCTGAAGTATTGCCAAGAGATGGGGAATATCCATGTATCTCCATAGGATCTTTCTTATTGTAAATGTTAATTACCGCCTTTGTGTACTCCTCTGGGCATGGCACACTTGGATTGCCAAGACTGTAATCAAATACATTCTCATATCCTATCTCTTTACCTCTTGCTGTAGCATATTCGCTTAGCTCTCTAATTACTGACTTGCCATTTAACATTTCTTTAAATTCTTCGTTAATCATTCTATATCCTTTCTCTTCTAGTACCTGTTATGTACATCTTCTGCAAAGCACATAAGGTCTTTTATCTCTAATTTGGTACCATCGTCCAGTATAACATTTCCTGACATTCTTCCAAACACCTGATGCTGATCAGACTCTATTATACCTGCATTAATCCTTGCTGCTCTGTCAATTACAGGAACAAAGTCCATCTCGAATCTTCCATCTGATGAAGTAATTGTCCATGGATCTGTGTAACTACTGCTTGGTATATTGAACTTAACATCATCTAATTTGTGGCATACTCCATCATAGAAAAGGATATTCTCAGAAGCTGCACTAGTATCGCCAAAACCATATCCAATATTAAAGCCAAAGGGTTTACCATTCACAGTTTGGTTACCAGAGCCCCAATACCATCTGTTATCATATGTCCATACGCCTCTTCCCCAATCTAATGTACCATAGTTAATACTCGGGTCAAATTCAAACTTATCCTCTCCTAGCGTTATATATCCCACGGCAGGCATACAGTTAATCTTCTGATTGTAATAGAATGCTGTAAGTTTCTCTTCCCATGGCGTAGCAATAACCATTGTATCCATCTTCGGTTGATAAAGCTTTATATCTGCGGACAACGTCATTCCTTTATAGAAGTCAAACATCACACAGGATATATGTCGTATCTTGCATTTGCCTGACTTCTTATCTTCTTCAGTAATCACATCTCCATAAAGCTTAACAGCCTCATCATACGAAAGAACTTCGTGTCTGTAACTTAATGACAGTTTCTTATCTTCATATACTATATCCCCCTGGGCGGATGTTTTCGGCATTTTCATCTTTCCAAGTGGCAATGGATTAAGAATTGTCTCTGTATGTTCCCAACCTTCTTTCAGATTAAGAAATGATACAGACTGAAGCCCAATGTAACCATCATCAGATAATGTAAAAGCTCCGGCAAAGTCATCATTTAATACAAGATAATAATCCCACTCTTTGATTTTGAATTTTGATGCTTTAATTTGCTTTCTATCATACCTTTGTATTAGTGCCTTAGACCAACCCGGCTCAATTAGCATTCCCCTCTCGTCTAACAGGTTGTGGCTGTCCACCACTTCGTGATTTCTCATTATCATCGCCCCCTTTTACAGTATCAGCCTCCATAAACTTATGATTTTCTAATCCCATTGCAAGGTTAGGACTGTAGAATGGGTCGCCTTTCACAAGTTCATCAGAAAGCTTCTCTACTAATCTATTGTGTGATGCCTCTTCACTAATTATATTACTATTATTTTTCTTTGCAATAATTGATGGTTCAATTATAACTCTATATCCCTTCTTACGCGCTCTAATACAGAAATCAAGCATAACATCTCTACCAGTAAGAGAAGTATCAAATCCTCCTAGTGACCTATAAGCCTTCTTACTAATCATGCAAAAGGCACCATCAACCATTCCTACTTCTCTAGCAATAAGTTGTAAATTATCATATCCTGCATCCTTCAACTTATAATTGTAAAACGCCGGATACGCATTTCCATCTGTATCATATATATATCCACAATTCTCAGTAGTCCAGAAAGGTTTAGCAAATCTAACGCCTACAACTGCCACATCCTTTTGCTTAATATATCCATACATTTTCTCCAGATAGTTTCTTCCGGATACTTTAACATCTCTGTCTTTAAGAAGCATATAATCCTTACTTCGAATCGATGCACCTGCACCATCGTATTCAACTTTCCAGAAGCGCTTTTGTGGCTCACTATCAATCTTTGCAATAATATTATTACGGGTAAGATAGGCTTTGACACTTGCCATATTCTCTCTATAAATAAGTTCTTCCTTATCCATATCAGCTCTCGTAACAGGATTCTTCATAAAGTCAGGGAAAACACTTCTTATTATACCAAGTAAAGCACCTTCTCTTCTTTCTGGAATAACCACTTCATTATTCTGCATAATAGCACTATCATAAATATCTGACGCAAGAATTCTCTTATAATACAAAAACTTCGGTATATGATAGAATCTACATTTCTTCTCCATGCATCTAAGAAGATACTCATACATATACGACTCACTTAATGCTTCTCTTGTAAGCCCCACTTTCTTAATAGCATCACGCTTAATTACAACTGTATCACCTACATAATTATTGCGAAGGAATAACTCTTTGTTAAAGTCCTGCTTTACATGAATCTTGGTCTTCTCAATGCCTTCTAGATCAATATGATCTGAATAAAGCACATCAGGCTCTGATGCATCGAATATAGTTCCTGCCATATGATACAGAGCATGGGCATCTAATCTGTTATGACAATTTGTTACAAGAATATAATCTCCCTCAGCAAAATGAAAGCCTATGTTAGTTCCATAGGCTTTCCCTTTATGATTCTTTAATTTGCGATAGTGAACTCTATTATCATCTGGAAAGAATTCCTTAGAAATCTTCTCAAGGTTGGATGAGATATCGTCATCTAATATATACATTTCCCAGTTGTCATAATCCTGAGCTACAACTGATTCCAGAAAATCTCTAAAGAAAATCTCCCTGGTATTAGAGCATACAACTACAATGGTAAAACTTGTTATCTTCATATGGTCCTCCAAAGAGTACTACTTTGATCCTTTACCAGAAAGCACAACGCCAATTGTTTTGAAAATTATCTTAATATCAAGTCCAATATTCCAGTTACAAATATACTCAGTATCGAAAGCAACAACTTCCTCAAAATCTGTAATGTCGCTTCGACCACTAATCTGCCACATTCCTGTAAGTCCCGGCTTAAATCCAAGACGTGCTTTATGATGGAATTTATACATTTCATATTCGTCTTCTGTCGGTGGTCTTGTTCCAACAAGAGACATATCACCCTTTAACACATTAAAGAACTGTGGCAATTCATCAATAGAATATTTCCTCATAAATCTTCCTATTGGAATAATACGTGGATCATCTTCCATCTTGAACATATTACCGTCCATTTCGTTCTTCGCCATAAGCTCTTTCTTACGCTCTTCAGCATCTACATACATGGAGCGGAATTTGTAGAAGTTAAATCTTCTTCCATTCTTACCTATTCTGACCTGCTTAAAGAATACAGGACCGGGGGATTGAATCTTGATAATAGGTGCGAAAATAATAAAAGCAATAAATGTAAAAATCAGTCCGATTATAGAGCCCACAATATCCATAAGTCTCTTAAAGAACAATTGTCTTGTACTTGCTATATGCATGCTTGTAGTTAGAACAACGTAACTTGCATAATTCTCAAGTACAGTATTAGGCATTATGAAATTAGTATGAACAAGACTGATATGAACTGTAACGCCAAGTTCTACAAGTGTTGTAGCAAGAGCTTCCGAACTGGCTCTTGTATTACCGTCAATATAAACCTCGTCAACCACATTGGTTCTAACATATTCGAGGAAGTCATCTGCATTAGCAATTACAGGTATTCCCTGTATCTGTTGACCTTCCATATCTTCGTCAACAACAACAACCCCTACAACCTTAAAATCAGTATATTTGTTATGGGCTATTTCTTCTAAGCATCTCTCTACTGTCATAGATTCAGCTACAACAATCATCTCTGATTTGTTCTTATCAAGCAGCTTTCTTCTTCTAATAACTCGCTTCCATAAAACTCTTGCAAAATACTCGAAGATAATTACAAGCACAAGATATGAAAACAAAAGCTGTCGCGAATATAGAATTGACTGCTTTGTAGCATACATATATATCAGATATACCCCAAATACAACAAAACAATGAAGGACTGTTGCACGAAGTTCCTGATATTTATTACGTCTAAGGATTCCAGAGTAAGACTCAACAAAGAATATAACGAAAATGTCTATTAAGACGAGCATAATAGCCATCCTAATGTACAAATCAACATTTACATTAGTATCCAAGTCGAAATTCCACTCAAATCTCCATATATAAGCTATAGAGAGAGCGAGCATCATACATAATATATCAAGTAATGTAAAATCCAGATGCTTCACCCAGCTTCTTTTTTTCCTAGTATACATAGTTAATCTCCTACTCCCTTAGGAGTACTTATGTGGCTATAACTCAACATTATTTGCCTTAAGCAATTCTCTCGCGCTATCAAGTGAATCTACGCCATGCAAATTCTTAATAGGTGCAAATTCTTTCTCCCTTATTACTTCATAAGGAACACTATCATTCATCATAGCAACCATATCAACTACTAGTGTTTCAAACTTGTATCCATTAGGCTCTGTAGGTTTTATTAGTTCTCCACTATCATCAATATAAGGTATCTTCTTCTCGACTACATGTACAGGCATTCTGTTATTCATTATCTCTTCAAGTCTGGATACTTTGAATATATAGTTAAGAATTACTCCAAATGCATATAAGTAATTGCCATTCTCGTCTGTAGCTTCTGCCATTTCATTACTAAGCTCATAATATTCGACAATATATGGCTTACCGCCTTTCTTGCACAATGCTCCCATCTTCTCATAAGCATCTACTTTACGAACAACCTTGCTTCCTGAGTCCGCTCCGCTAAGAAGTGTTGCTCCGAAGAAAGCAGGATCACCAATACGTTGCAGCACATTGTCAACTGCAAATATATTAAGCCATTCTACCCCTCTCTTCTTAACATCCTCTAATAGTCCTGCCTTGGCAAGTGATGAGAACCATCCTCCGTTACCATTTGGTGAAGTAGCAAGACGACCTTTTTCCTCTAACAACAATTTCCCATCAAAATCAACTGCTGCTGCCATCTCTTGAATAAAGAATTTGACATAATCCTTTGGATATCCAAAGTAATTATTCTCTTCAAAAAATCTAATTGTCTCATCATTATTCTTCTCAGAAGTCATTATGTACAAAGGTATATATGTCTTTGCTTCATTTGTAACATCTAAGAGATTATTAATTAAACATTGAAATATACATAATTCTCTTGTAAGTCCTACATTAAGCTCTCCCTTAGGCTTATCAAGTCCAAGTCGAGTTCCCATTCCTCCTGCAAGAAGAACTGCTCCTAGCTTTCCTTCTTGTATAGCTTTAATTCCTGTATCAGTAAATTCTTCTTTTCTTTCTTCTATCTCAGATATTTCAACTGCTCCAAGGGGTTCTATATCACCTTTAGATTCTTCTTTGTCTTTTCCCACTAGAGCAATAGTTTCCCAATCAATCTCTTCAATTTGTCTAAGCAGCTGAGTCTTCTGTTCATTCGTTAGCTCGTCAAAACCTTCCATTACATGCTCTTGACCATGAGCTTTTAAAGTATCAAGTGCTTTTTGTCTATCCATTTTATTACCTCTCATACACTATATATTCTCACTCACAATATTATAAATATTTTAGCATATTTGTGTATGTAAGTCCACTAAAGCACATTATATTGTGGAAACTCCAATTATTACATAAAAAAATGCCCTTAATCACATTAAGGGCACAATTGAATATAGCAACTATTATTCAGAAACCAGGCTCTATGCCTTCTTTCTGCTTAGTGACTCTCTTAGAGTTCCTTTCTTATCAGCAATAAGAAGTCTAATTACCCAAATCACAAGGCCAAGGGCTACAACTGATAATCCAAGAAATGTGTCATTAATCATGTCTTCCAAAGCTGGTGTAAAGTATTCAGCTTCTAATTCAATATACTCAAATATTGCATCAACAAACCACATAATAGAAGCTCCCCAATACAAGAAGCAAAGTGTTCCAAGACACATAGTATCATCTTTTCTCTTATACCATACAACAGTAGATATCACTGCTGCAAATACTGTTATTAATAAAGTCATTGTATTCCTCCTTATGATGCTGCCTTTTGTGTATTGCCTTTAGCTGGACGCTTAACGATATAATTTGCTACTACGCACATTACAATCCATACAACAGTAATAAGTGCAGCCATTGCTACGCCCACAGTAGCCATCTCAGTAAACATCTCTGACATATCTGCCGGATCTGACATGGCTGTAAGGAATGGGAACCATGGGACAACCTCACCATGCCAAATATGTTCAAAAGCAAGAAGAATTGCTCCACCCCAGAGCATATATGAAAGCCATTTTAGCTTTCTACTTAATGGAATAGAAGGTGTCTCTTCTTCTGTAATTTCTGTGCTAGTCTTCTCAACCTCCTTTTTCTCTTCAATTTTTTCTACAACAGTTACAACCGCTGCTTCTGCTGCTGACACAAGAAAACATGCCATAATTCATACCTCCTTATAGTATATAAATAATAAATTTACATAATAAAAGTCACACTCTTCCCATACGGGAAAAGTATGACTTCATAATGTACTTATAAAAATGTATTGACAAATACTATATTAAATATCTGTCATTTGAAATTATACTAGCATATGTCTATATGCATGTCAACGAAATTCTATCTGCGCATCCTATTTTTTTGCACATTATATTGGGTGCACCAGATATATTAACATACACCTGGCACACCCAATTACTAATTACCTTAGACTACTGCCCAGATTAATTATAGAATTGATTAATAAGTCCAATAATCATTTTATTAATTATATCTATAATACTCTCATCGCCTGTCTTTGCTGATGTCAGCTTGATTGTGGTTCCATCTGTATTCTGATAGCTTACTGTTGAAGCCTTGTTATCAGACATTGATACTGTCTGAGTTGGTACAGCAGGTGGTGTCACTGTTACATTGTCACTTGGTGTATTATCACTAACTACAGTCGACCTGTTAATCAAAGGACTCTGCATCTCAGCCTCATATTCTAATACTATGAAATCCTTCTCTTCAGGATCATCAGTATAAGCTATGATAAATGGCTTAATCTTATCTGTCTCAAAGGTCAGTCTTCTTGTAGCCTCATCATATGCAGTCGGTCGAATAATTGTTGATTCGAAGTAATCCCCATCATCCTCAATCATATATATGATGTATTTTCTTCCAGGATTTACTATATCCTCAGGAACCTCTACGCTAATAGGTATCTTCTCTTCAAGTTCAGTTACATCATACAGCTCTTCTCCCACCTGCATAGTAAGGGTTAAGTCAAATAGCTTACCTATATAATAATTCCTGTATAGATTGTATATTATATCTATATCCTCTTCCGTCAAAGTATCAGTTATATCGTGTGTCTCAATCCAATAGATTATGCCCTCGTCTTCATCATACACTTCATCATCATCTTCTTCTGATGCTTGAGATGGCTCTAATGCTTTAGATGGCTCCTGCGATTTAGAAGGATCCTTTGGCTTAATCTTCTTGTCGCCTTCAATCTTAGCCTTCTGTGGATTCTTATCCTCCATATCAGGATGGTCTGTAACATCTATAGTCTGGCCTTTCTGTGGCACAACAGTCGGTGTAGCAGTTGTAGGTACTTCTTTAATCACACTTGCAACATATGCAGCGTCTAAATCAGTATATCCCTTGTCTCCAACAACCTTATACCATACATTATACGAACCTACATCCTTACCCTTTGGAATAGAAGTCGTCCACTTCTTGTCAGTCTTATCAGTCAGACCATCAAATTCAGGCTCATTACCTTCACTATCACCAATTGCATAATAGATTGTTCCACCGCTGGCAACTCCCTCTGTAACAAGCTCCATATCCTGTCCAGAGTAGTAGAGTCCTTCCTTAGCCTTAGGGGATATAAGTAAAGGCGTCTTAATTGTAGTTGTCTTCTCTAAAGCACTTTCATCAGCCTTATAAATGATAGCCATTGGACATATCTTATCTGTACTGAATATTAACTCGTTCTTGTTAGAATCAAATGCAGTTGGATTAATGATAGTTATATCCTTCGAATCATCACTATTAAGTCTTACAATAACGTAGTCTCTTCCTTCCTTAACATATCTACTAGGAATATCCAGACTTAGCTCCACTTCCTCTGACAAATCTACAATATCTACCGGTTCCTTATCTCCAACCTTCATATACATACTAAGGTCATATATTATAGGTATCTCATAATCACTAAAGCGATTATATAGAACTGTCTTACTATTCTCATCTATAGAGTCAGTTATATCCGTTGCCTCTAACCAGATATTAACACCCTCTTCCTTCTCGTCCGGCTGAACCTCTACTGCGTCTGTTAGCTTAGAATTATCTGTAGTCTTAACAACTGGCTGTTTTGCCTTAGGATCTTCTTCTACAGCCTCTCTCTTTTGCTGTATTGACTTACCTATCTCTACCTCAACGAAGCTAGGTTCCACATCCTCGTAGCCCTCATCACCCTTTACCATATACCATACATAGTACTTACCGGGTTCTGAAGCCTTAGGCGCACCTACGCCCCATGTCTTATCAGACTTATCACTTAATCCATCAAATTCAGGTGCCTGACTACTACTTGTTCCAAGGGCATAATACATCTTGCCACCTGTAGCCGAACCAGCCTTCACAAGCGCCTGAGCCTTACCATTACTTATAAGACCTTTATTAGCTTTTGGCGCTTCATAAGAAATCTTCTTTAACTGTGCCGCAACCTTCTCTTCAGTCTGGTTAGATGTCTCATTAGCCACCTGCTTCGTATCCTGATGAACATTCTTATTTAGTCTGATCACAAGTCGATTGTCATATCCCGGCATCTCATATTCCACATGCAGACTACCATCTTCATTTACCTTCTTAATGGTAGGTGTAACTGCAGATGTTACACCGTCCCTTTTACTATAAAAGAGTTGTACATTCTTATCAGCATCAACACTTGCAGGAATATCTATCTTAAGCTTATCCCCCTGTGTTACTTCAAATGTATCGCCCGATTTTTGCTGACTTAGCTTCTTACCATCTACTTCAATATCGAACTTAGCATCATCACTATAATTATTAGTATAGACCTCTACAGATGTCTTCACCTGCTTCTTAGTCTTACCTATATTCCTGAATAAATCTTCAGTGATATCTCTAACAGTTCCCTTGACAGTCTTAGTATCCTTATTTGCTGATTCTACTGACTTAATCTCACAAGTTATACACTTAGGGGCAATATCAGTATATCCCTCATCACCCTTTACCATGTACCATACATAGTATGTACCTGCATTAGTAGCCTGTGGCCAATGAGTATTCCATGTTCTACTGCCATTATTGTCAGAATTAGTTACCTCACCATAAGCACCATCGAATGCAGGGGCAGTCTTATCATCCTTACCAAATGCGTAATATATCTTTCCATTCTTAGCAGAGCCGGATATCACTATATCCTGCTGTTTTCCATTATATACAAGTCCCTTAGCTGCTCTTGGTGCATATTCTAGCTGCGCAGAGCCGTAATTAAGTGGCTTGGCATCTACTGTATAATTAACATCTATATCATGAGCCGGCATAGTATATTTTGCAACTATAGTACCGTCTTTCTCTGTCTTATACTCTAAAGGCTTAACAATCTCTTTATTATCCCCATTCTTATAAGATACTTCAATATCCTGTATACAATTCGTATTAGCTAAGGTGAAGCTAATAGTATCACCAGCAGTGATATACTCACCAGGATACATAGCTGTTCCATCTGATATCGTCCTCGTTGTCTGATTCTCAGGGGCAACAATCCTTGCATTGTTAATTATACTGTAATTAGCCTTATACTGTGTACGCCCACAGACGCATTTATGTGTCTGTGGATCAAATGTGTGTTTTTGTTCAACTACTTTACCTGTAGCCTTGCAATAAGGACAATTAATCTCATGAACATGGACATTTTTATCCTTATATTCCGCATTAGTATGGTCACACTTCCTTATTACAACTCCACGATTATTTCTACATGATGCTTCTGCAATATCCTTCTTAACAGGCGCTACCTTGGTTATATCATTTCCAACACTTACAACTGCTTCATCATATATCTCCAGCTTGCCATCACTACTACCGCCTTCTCCACGGCCAATTCCTCTTGAGCCTGAATGCTTCGCATAAGCAGCAACATTTCCACCGGTTATCTTGACATCAACGCCACCGCCTTTATAACCACCACCTATGCCGGCGCCACCTACATCACCCATGGTCATTAAATAGATAAGACCTCTTACAGCACCAGTCCATGCCAATCCAATTCCAGGGTTATTAGGCGTAGTGAAATTAAGCTTTGCCCAAATTGCTGAATTATAATCACCAGAAGATGCAGATACATTTCCGCCAGTAATTGTAATTGAGCCCCCATTGGCTCTTTGACCATTTCCAATGCCTGCTCCTTTTCCATAAGATATAGCAGTAACATCGCCATTTGTAATCGTTATTTTGCCACAATTACCTCCTGTTATTGAGTTAGATTCACGACCAGTTCCTCCGCCTCCTATGCCAGCTCCGTCTTGAGCAATAGCAGTAACTGTTCCACCATTGATATTAATTACACTTGCATCTTTTTTACCACCAATTGCAGCACCAGCTCCAAGTGAAGTCGCAGTAACAACTCCATTATTGATGGTAATTGTTCCTTTCTGCTTACCTCGCGAACCTATAGCAGCACCAGCAGTATCACCCTTATTTTCCATTTTAGCATTAACTACTCCGCCATTAATTGTAATAGGTCCATTAGTACCATTATCTCCGCCGCCAATGGCAGTCGATGCATATTCACCACCTGTAGCATTTACCTCGCCACCATTTATTTCTACTTCACCACCATTATTTTCTCTATGCGGATGAAATACTCCGTAGTCATGTTGACCACCGCCACCAATTGCAGAAGCCCCAATACGGCTATAAGCATTAACTTTTCCACCATTAATAGTTATCTTACCCCCTTGGTCTCCTTCATTGCCACCGCCAATTCCGGCGCCATTATCTCCACCTGTAGCGTCAACTGTTCCACCATTAATAGTAACGAGCATTCCACTTCTATCTTCACTTCCACCTATTCCGGCAGCCCTATCACCACCTGTAGCCTTTACTTCTCCTCCACTTATTGTAAGAGCTCCCATTTTCCAATTTCTGTGACCAAATCCTATTCCTGCAGCATAATCTCCTCCAGTTGCATATACAAAACCATCATTAATAGTAATATTACCAAACCCGCTCTTTTCTCCGCGACCGCCACCTATTCCAGCAGCATATTTGCCACCTTTTGCATCTATTATTCCACCATTAATGGTTAGACTTCCACCCATTGTATCCCTGACAGCACCAATACCCGGTCCATTTTCAGGATGCGCATCAATACGCCCTGTCCTTCCACCTAGACTATTGGACTGAGTCCATATAATAAGTTCACTCCCCTGAGTTATATAGATACCATTATTAGCATGCAGATATGAATCATCTGCCAGGATAAGGTTAACCTTTCCATGAATAGTAACAGCATTACTTGTTGTTTTAACGCCATTTAACACATACCATCCATCCGACATATTATCTGCATATTCTTTACAATCATTTCTTGTACGCCATATACCTTTTTCTATGTATCCAACAGATTGACCTGATGGCTCTGACACATTTACAATATCTTCTATAGCACCCCATGTAAGGCGATTATCTGTAACAGAGCCTGCCTGAGCATCATAAATCACTTCAGGCTGTGCATTATTCATCACTTCAGGCTGTGCGTCACTCAGCACCACAGTCTGATTGTTATCAGAGTTCATATTCTGGGCACACTCGCTTGGCGCTGCCATTACACTAATAGAACTTGTTACCATTGTAAATGCCAGTGTTATTCCTGTCGTTTTTTTTATTATCTTAGACAGTCTATTCATGTATGTACTCCTCCTGTCATTAATATCCGACTTATCCTCTTAGCTTGTCTATACAATAATACGCCTTAATAAATAAATATCCGTAAAACAACAATAAAAGTGTCACAAAAGTGTCATAACACAGTACATTACCCCACACTTAACATTAATTATACCAACTACATTTTTATATGGTCAAGAAAAACAAGACCTCTACATCTATATTTCACATAATAAACAAAAACAGCGACTACCACCTATACAAGTAATAGTCGCTTATAATAATCATATTATTATATCACAATTTAATTATTTCTTCTTAACAGTAATCTTATCAAGATGCCAGATATCCTTAACATACTCTTCAATAGTTCTGTCAGAAGAGAACTTGCCCACATTTGCCACATTGAGCATTGCCTTCTTAGCCCATCCTTCTTCATCACGATACGCCTCTTCCACCTTCTTCTGAGCGTCAGCATAAGATCTGAAGTCAGCAAGTACGAAGTAT
>OCTW011583053.1_pt1 | contig 18264 bp, 19 predicted proteins | sample 1539671 | NCBI WGS metagenome assembly OCTW01 (sample SAMN02144230, study PRJEB22623) | gut metagenome | biome: sheep rumen | host: Ovis aries | place: New Zealand
CCATCCCGAACACAGAAGTTAAGCCCTTCAGCGTCGATGGTACTTGGCTGGAGACGGCCCGGGAGAGTAGATCGTCGCCGGATTCCAATAGGGAAAGCGTAAGCTTTCCCCCTATATTCCTCAGTAGCTCAATGGCAGAGCATCCGGCTGTTAACCGGAGGGTTGTAGGTTCGAGTCCTACCTGGGGAGCCACAGACGGCAGGTTGAAAAACCTGTCGTTTTTTATATCTAGCATGACTAAATTATGGTTGACATGAAGATTGTTTATTGATACCATAAAGATTGAGATTGTGGCGACAGCGAACGCAACGCTCTGTGCTCATAACACAGAAGGCTGGTAGAATTCCAGATAGCCCACGATCTCCAGGATAAGCTGTGCGGACGCGGTACAGTGAAATCAACGCGACCAGCGGCAAAGCATGGAGCAGACAGCTAATCTGCAACCCAGCTTTGTCGGCTGGTCATTTTCCTTTAGGCTCTTTGTCAAATGCCGGTGTTTACCGGATTGAAAAAGCCCTGTCGGAAAGAACCAACACCTACAAGGAATTTGTGGGTTATGCGGCGAAATATAATCCTTCAATCCAGGAATCCGCAGAGAAATCGAAGATTGCAGAGGATAATTATCTTCAAGGCAACTGGTCCATTGGGCAGGAAGAAAATTTTACTGAGGATTACAAAGTACGGCATTTCAAGGAACAGCTGTTTACCGGATATGATGTGACTGAATTTGAGAAACTGTTTGAGGGAAAGCCGGTGCAGTGGCTTGCCACCACAGGCACAGACGGAATATTGGAGCCGATTGAGGACCGAGTGGATTTTGAAATCAGCGATCAGGATTTTCAAACGTTTATTGCGTGGTATCTTGCGTTTTCAGAAAAAAGGGAGCTTCTTGGCCATACCAATCACCTTTTGTATATATGTCGAAGGCTAAGCTGATACCAGCTTCGGCCCAACAACCCATCAAAGGGGGCCCATCCATGCCAGTCCATAGCCCATCGTCATCCTGGATTTCGGCGGGCAGTACTACACCCGGCTGATTGCCCGGTGGGTGCGGGAAAATCATGTGTACGTCAAAAGGATGGGAGGACGTCTATGAAAGTTGCGTTATGCAGTGATACAGACTGGCTTTTGTCAGAAGAGGCGTTCATGCTTTATGCACCCTGCATGTATCACCCGACATATGAGCATTTCATAGTACAGATGGAAAACTATTTGAAGGATCCGTCGGTGAGAATATTTATATGCGAGAACCGAGGAAAGAAAACAGGCGTGATGGTTCTGAAATATTCGGGTGTTGCTGCTGAAATCATCGGGATTGCCGTGTCAGATAAAGTTCGCTGTCAAGGGTTCGGAAAGCATATGATCCAATCTGTAATGAAATCTGAGAACTTGAGAAGGATCGAAGCGCAGACAGACGACGATTCAGTCGGATTTTACCGCAGGTGCGGTTTTGATGAAGAAAGAATTGTAGTTGATTATCCTGATGGTTCCGCTGTCCGTTATAACTGCGTTCTGAACAGATAAATAAATCCAAGTTGTTGGGATATCATTACTTGGCGGGAGTGAATTTGATGGCACAGGGACCTTCTTTACATCACGGAAGCATTATTCGGGGATTGAAACTCATTCTTGCAAACGCAAAATCTCATGTGGATGGGAGTCCGGTTGCATATTTTACGACGGACCGGGTCTACGCTTTGATCTGCTGCAGAAGCAGAGAAGAAAACTTCGTTACCATGGGGATCAAAGACGGTACACAGCATTATTATGAACGCTTTCCCGATCAGCTGAAGGTCATGTATGACGGGAAGGAAGGGTTCCTATACCGGCCGATTTCCAATGTGAATTTAACGAACACTATTGGACACACTTGGGAAAGTAAGGTCGATGTTCCTGTTCTATTGCATGAACACATCCTGAATGTTTACGCGGAAATACTCAAGGAGGAAGCCGCCGGGAATGTGATCATACATCGTTATCACGAAATTGATCCGAACGAGCAGAAAATGCATGCCAACTATTTGCGTGACCACATCCATGATCCCTTGTTTGATGAATACCGGCATTTCATTTTCAAACATTTTTCTTCCCTTTGGGATGAATCATCCAGTACAGCAAGGGATTTTCAGATTTGATGATGATGCACCTATACAGGCTTCTTTTCATTGAATGGGCGTGATATTTAAGGGACAACATGAAAAAAGCCCCACCGAAGAGCTGCGCTCCGGTGGGGCGGAAGGGATTGGTTTATACCTTGTACCAATTTTGGCGGATATACTCTCTTTGCTCGTCGGGCAGGCCGCGAATCTGATAGATCTCTTCCATTTTCCGGCCCTGCGCCTTGAACAGTTTGATCATGAGATTCATGGAACGCTCGTCGTTGGCGTCCAGTGTGCCGCCGGCGGCTTTGATGATTTCTTCCAAAGATAATTCTGACAGAGGACGGTTTTCCATGTTTTTTTCTCCTTTATTTTTCAGGGCCCTGGGGGCCTGCCGGGGGGATTCATTTGCCCGACAATCATTGATACGCATGAATGACAGCGGACGGCAGCGGCAGACACAGGATTTTTGATCGGTTTTTTTCCTGATCAGAGGAACAGGAATTTGCCGAGCATGGCATGAGAAAAACAGAGATCGGAGGAATGACGCATGAACGCTTTGATCATCAACTGCAGTCCCGTCCGGGACGGTGCGACGGCGGAGATCGCCGGGATCATTGCCGGGCAGCTTTCTAAAAGCGCCGCGGTCCGGAACGTGTGCATCGACGATTACCGCTTTGATTTCTGCAGGGGCTGCCGAAGCTGCCATCAGACGGCGGCGTGTGTCATGCGCGACGACGTGGAGGCGCTGATGGGGGAATTTGAGCGGGCGGACATCGTCGTATGCGTTTCGCCCTCCTATTGGGCGGACGTTCCCGGGCAGTTCAAGGCCTTCATTGACCGCTGCACCCCCTGGTGCAACACCCACGAGCCCCACGTGGCGCTTTCGCCCGGGAAGAAGGGCTACGCGGTGGCCCTGCGTACCGGCCCGGGCATGAAGGAATGTGAGCGCATCATCGGGACCATCGAGCATTTTTACGGCCATCTGGAGATTTCGTGCTGCGGCCATCTGGGCCTGTGCGGCGTGGAATACAGGGAGCAAGTGGAAGCCCGGCGGGAGGAAATCGAGGCCTTCTGCCGGACGATGACGGAAGGAGAGACAGCGAATGAAGCGTGAATTGGGAATCGCCCGCTGCGGGCTGGCCTGCTGCCTGTGCTCGGAGAACGTTCTGTGCAAGGGCTGCAGGCGGGACGGGTTTCTGGAGCTTTCCTGGTGCAAGGACGCGGAGTGGTGCGAGGTGCGCCGCTGCGGCATCGACAAGGGGCTGGCCGGGTGCTATGAATGTGAACCCGCCTCCTGCCGAAAGGGACTGTACGCGGAGAAAATTAAGGCCCGGGCTTTCGCGGAATTTGCCCGCCGGTACGGGGTGGAGGAGCTGCTGAACTGCCTGGAGCGCAATGAACAGGCGGGCATCGTCTATCACCGGGAAGGCATCATGGGGGATTATGATGCATTCGATGATCTGGAGGAGCTGATCCGCTTCATCCGGACCGGAAAACGGGATCAAAGCAGCACAGAAACCTGAAAGCGGAAAAGGAGCGGGGACGATGGACCTTCACGATTACCGGGACGTGGCGGAAAATTATGACCGCTATCTGGAAGTGATGTACGCCCACGACGATCATCACGAGCATTTTCAGGAGTTTTATCTCCATCTGGCCCAAAGGTACGGGGCGGGCGGCGTGGTGGACGTGGCCTGCGGCACGGGCGCGGTGCTGCTGTATCTGGCGGAGCGCGGGATAGACGTGGACGGCACTGATCTTTCGGAGGAAATGTGCCGGGTAGCGGCGAAAAAAGCGGAGGCGATGGGACTTCGGCTGAACATCATCCCGGCGGACATGACCGTCTTTTCCTCCGGCCGGAAGTATTCCCTGGCCATCATCGCGCGGAGCGGCTTTATGCATCTGCCTACCCAGGAGCTGCAGATCAGGGCGCTGACCAACCTGCGCGAGCAGCTGCTGCCCGGCGGCATCCTGACGCTGAATACCTTCGACCCCTGGCCGCCGATGCAGGCCCGGCAGATGGAGACCACTCAGGACGATTACTCCTTCCGCCTGGAGTATGTGAACAGCGCGGGAAACCGGGAGAAGATCTACAACGCTATCACCTATGATCCTTACAGTCAGCAGATGCGGGGCAACTGGAAATTTGAGGAGTACAATGCCGAAGGAGAGGTGATCGGCGCCAGGGTTCGTCCCCTGCTGATGCGCCAGACCACGCGCTGGGAGATGCGCCTGCTGGCGACGTTGTGCGGGTTTGAAGTGATGGACATTTACCGGGGCTACAACGGCGACAAAGAGGATCTAAACGACCTTTCCACCGCCGCGAAATTCCGGAGCAATCTGATCTGGATCCTGAGGAGAAAAGACTGAAATAAGGGGAGACAGCCATGAACATTTCCATTCATCCCATGACAGAGGCGGACCGGGCCTTCTGGTTTTCTCTGGACCGCCACCTGGGCGAAGCGGAATATACGCGCAAGGTCAGGGACCAGATGGGCTATGTGCTGACGCTGGAGGGCGAACCCATCGGCCTAATGCGCTGGTCGCTGTTCTGGGACAGCATTCCCTTCTGCAACCTTCTGTATGTGAAAGACGGCTTTCAGCGGAAGGGCTTCGGGCGCAGGCTGACGGCCCATTGGGAAATGGATATGCGGGCGCGGGGATATGACCTGGTGATGACCTCCACCCAGTCGGATGAAGCCGCTCAGCATTTCTGGCGGAGACTGGGCTACCGCGACTGCGGCGGGCTGACGCTGCCCTTCCCGGGCCATGAGCAGCCGATGGAGCTGATCCTCGGAAAAGCGCTGACGGAGGGAACGGAATGCCCCGGCTGACGGAAATGACGGCATGTTGAAGGACGATGAACGGAGGAGAGAAAGCGTGATCATCCGACAATTTCAAACCCAGGACGCGCAGGCGGTGTCCGACCTGATCAGGACCACCATTCGTATCTCCAATCAAAAAGATTATCCGGAAGAGCACATCAAAGCGCTGGTCGCGGAGCAGTCTCCGGAGCATGTATTGGAACGGGCGGGCTGGACGCATTTTTATGTCGCGGAGGAAGAGGAGCAGATCATCGGCTGCGGCGCCATCGGTCCCTACTGGGGCAGAGAGGACGAGAGCAGCCTGTTCATGATCTTCGTGCACCCGGAGAAGCAGGGAAAAGGCGTTGGAAGGGCCCTGGTGAAAACGCTGGAGCAGGACGAATATGCGCTGCGGGCCAGACGCATCGAGATCCCGGCGTCGATCACCGGTCTGCCTTTTTATCAGAAAATGGGGTATACCTTCAAAAATGGGGTGGATGCGCCGGACGAAGAGCGCCTTTACCGGCTGGAAAAGTACCGGATTCCCGAGGACCAGAAAAAGATGCTGGACCTGATCCTGGCCCGCCGCAGCTATCGTGGCCGCTACAAGCCGGACCGGGTGCCCCGGGAGCATCTAAAAGCCATCCTGGAGGCGGGGCTGGCGGCCCCCTCCGGCTGCAACAAGCAGACCACCAGCCTGATCGCGGTGGATGATCCGGACCTGCTGGCCAGCGTCAAGGCGGCGATCGACCCGCCGGTGGCCCAGACTGCGCCCGCCATGATCTGCGTCCTGACCCAGAGGATCGTTGCATATCGGGACCGCTGCTTTGCCGTGCAGGACTATGCCGCGGCCATCGAAAACATGCTGTTGGCCATCGCGGCCCTGGGCTATCAGAGCTGCTGGTACGAGGGGCACATCACCGACGCGGACCGGATCGGCGACAAAATCGCGCACATCCTCCATGTGCCGGAGACTTATGAGCTGGTGTGCATCCTGCCGGTCGGCATCGCGGAGGAAGCACCGAGGGCCCCGCAGAAAAAGCCCTTTGCCGAGCGGGCCTGGCTGAACGGCTTCCCGGAAGGGTAAAAGAAACGGAGGGGAAATCCCATGTCCGATCCCATCATCGCCGCGTGCGGAAACGACTGCGCCGCCTGTCCCCGGTATAACGTTCTTCCTTATGAGAAAACGGAAGCGGAGCTCCGCCATACCGCGGAGCTGTGGGCAAAAATCGGCTACCGGGACCGCGTCGTCCCGAATGAAGAAATCGCCTGCTCCGGCTGCGGGCCAGAAAACTGGTGCCGCTACGGCGCGGCAGCATGCTGCGCCGAAAAGGGCATCAAAACCTGCGCGGCGTGCGGCCTCTATCCGTGCGCAAGGATGCGGGAGTGTTTATCGGTCACGCTGTCCTTTGAACCAAAGTGCCGGGAAGTCTGCACCGAAGCGGAATACGAGCAGCTTAAGAAGGCGTTCTTTGAAAAAGAGGAAAATCTTTCGGCGCTGCGGGATCGGGAAAAAGAAGGAAGATCTTGCCCGCCGGAAAGGAGCGTCCAGCCATGAAATACCCCTGGATCGACGAATATCTTTTGTCCCTGCGGGGTGTCACCAGGGACCTTCAGCCGGAATGGAACTGGGTCCGCTATTCTGTCGGCGGGAAGATGTTTGCCGCCCTTTGCCGGGACGACGCGGATCGGCCGGTCTACATCACCCTCAAGCTGGAGCCGACCGAGGGGGAATTCTGGCGCGGGCAGTACCCGGACATCATTCCCGGCTACTACATGAACAAGCTGCACTGGAACTCGGTGAAGGCGGACGGCGAGGTACCGGAGGACACAGTGAAAACCCTGCTGGAGCACGCCCGCCGCCTGGTGCTGCGGTCTCTTCCGAAGGCGAAACAGCGGGAGGCCCTGGGCCTTTCCGTCTGCGGGACGGACTGCGCCGCCTGCTCCTTCCGCGGGGCCGCCTGCCCCGGCTGCAACGAAGCCCGCGGGAAGGTGTTTCACGCGCCGGGCGGGAAAGCCTGCCCCATCTACGCCTGCTGCGCGGGGAAGCACCGCTTCGCCACCTGCGCGGACTGCGGGGAATTGCCCTGCGGGATCTGGCTGTCCACCCGGGATCCGTCCATGACGGAGGAGCAGTTCCGGGAAAGCGTGGAGCGCAGGGTTCAGGCGCTCAAGCAGATAAGCGGCGGGACGGTGTAAGCGGAGCCCTAGACAGGCGAGGGAAGCATTTCCGGCCGTCGTTTCAGCATTGAAAACGATCTTGACCGTACAGGAGGAAGAATGAATCAACAGGAAAGATGCCTCTGGCTGATCCGGGCGCTGCTGGAGGAGCTGCCGCAATACGGGGACACGCCCATCCCCGCTCTGCCGGACCGCCGCTGGCGGCTGCTGCGGAGCCTGATGAACGTGCGCCCGCCGCTTCCCGCGAGCGATGAATTTCTCCGGGTGCAGGACGCCTTTCTTCGGGAGATGACGGCGGAAAAAGGGATCGTGGACGCCTCCGCCCTCCCGCCCTGCCGGGAGGAACAGCTCGTCCTCTGGCAGGGCGATATCACGAGGCTAAAATGCGACGCCATCGTCAACGCCGCCAACGGTCAGATGCTGGGCTGCTTTTCGCCCTGCCACGGCTGCATCGACAACATCATCCACACCATGGCCGGGGTGCAGCTTCGTCTGGCCTGCGCCGAGCTGATGGCGCGTCAGGGCCGGGAGGAGCCCGCCGGGCGGGCCAAGATCACGCCCGGCTTCAACCTGCCGGCAAAATATGTGCTCCACACCGTGGGGCCGATCGTGGACGGGCCGCTGACCCGGGAGCACGAGCGCCTGCTTTCCTCCTGCTACCGCTCCTGTCTATCGCTCGCGGCGGAAAAGGGCTGCGGTAGCGTCGCCTTCTGCTGCATTTCCACCGGGGTCTTTATGTTCCCCAACCAGCGGGCTGCGGAGATCGCGGTCAGGACCGTGCGGGCCTGGCTGGCGGAAACCGGGAGCCGGATGCGCGTGGTGTTCAACGTGTTCAAGGACCTGGACCGGGACATCTATGAGCGCCTGCTGAACGGGGAGGCGTGAGGATGCCGTTATGTCGTAAAAACGGAACATTGTATATAAATTGTTTTTGTATACAAAGCGGGGCCCGGGGTCATTGACAAGGGCGGTTCGGCTGTTTATAATGAGCCCATCGTTTTTCAGGGAAAGGAGGAGCAGCCGTGATCCGCAGCACCCGTCTTTGGTCCGCATCCTGTCATGATGCCCGGCGTATCATGTCTGTTTTCTTTGCCCTTTACTGCGCAGTGCGATTTAGCGACGCCCTGCGCTTTTCCTTTTATTATGGGTTCTTTTATCCGCCGAAAACCATCTGCGGGAACTGTGTTTCGTGAGCAAAGAGGTTCATGAAGACGGCTCTTCCGGATGGGAGGGCCGTCTTTTTGATCAATAAAAATGAAATGGGAGGAATCACAAGATGAAAAAACTGATAGCTGTCCTGATCGCTGCCATGATGTGCCTGAGCGCCGCGGCCCTGGCGGAAGAAACCTACCGCGTCGGCATCTGCCAGCTCGTGCAGCACGTGGCGCTGGACGCCGCCACCCAGGGCTTCCAGGACGCCCTGACCGAGAAGCTGGGAGACGCCGTTTCCTTTGACGTGCAGAACGCTTCCGGCGATTCCAACACCTGCTCCACCATCGTCAATACCTTCGTTTCCGGCGGGGTGAACCTGATCATGGCCAACGCCACCCCGGCCCTCCAGGCGGCCGTCGCCGCCACCGGGGACATCCCCATCCTGGGCACCAGCGTGACCGACTATGCTACCGCCCTGGACATCGACAACTGGAGCGGCGCCACCGGCATGAACGTGAGCGGCACCAGCGACCTGGCTCCCCTGGACCAGCAGGCGAAGATGCTCCACGAGCTGTTCCCGGACGCCAAAACCGTGGGCCTTCTCTACTGCTCTGCCGAGCCCAACTCCAAATATCAGGTGGATGTGATCACCGGCTACCTGACCGCCCTGGGCTATACCTGCGTTGAATACACCTTCGCGGATTCCAACGACGTGGCCTCCGTGACCCAGAACGCCTGCGACGGCTGCGACGTGCTCTACATTCCCACCGACAACACGGCCGCTTCCTGCACCGAAGCCATCCGCAACGTGGTGGAGCCCGCCAGGAAGCCCGTGATCGCCGGGGAAGAAGGCCTCTGCGCGGGCTGCGGCGTCGCCACCCTGTCGATCAGCTATTACGACCTGGGCTACGCGACCGGCGAAATGGCCTACGAAGTGCTGGCAGGCGGCGCGGACGTATCCGTGATGAACGTGCGCTTTGCGCCCAACGTCACCAAGGAATACAACGCCGAGCTCTGCGAACTCCTCGGGGTCCAGGTTCCCGCTGATTACGTGGCGATAAAATAATCCTTTTTCAGGGAAGGGAGCGTCTTGCGGCGTTCCCTTCCCTCCGACACGGAGGCGTCTTTCATGAACTTCACCGCTCTTTTGAACGCCATGCCGGGGGCGATTGCCCAGGGACTGATCTGGGGCATCATGGCCATCGGCGTGTATATCACCTACAAAGTGCTGGACCTGGCCGACCTGACGGTGGACGGAACCATGGCGACCGGCGGCGCGGTCTGCGTGATGCTGATGTTAAGCGGCGTCAACGTATGGCTGGCGCTGCTCTGCGCGGTTTTGGCCGGGATGCTGGCTGGCCTGCTGACCGGCGTCTTTCATACCGCCATGGGCATTCCGCCGATTCTGGCGGGCATCCTGACCCAGCTGTCCCTGTATTCCATCAACCTGGCGGTGATGGATTTCAAGGCCAATCAGGGGATCAACGTGACGAAATATGCCCTGATCGTCAGCCAGCGGAATGTCCGGACGGCGGGCTTCAGCAATCCCATCTGGACGGTGCTGATTTTCCTGGCCGTGCTGATCGCCCTTCTGTATTGGTTCTTTGGCACGGAGCTGGGCTGCTCCCTGCGCGCGACCGGCGCGAACGAGGCCATGTCCCGCGCCCAGGGCATCAACACCAACGTGGCCAAGATCCTCGGCCTGATGATCTCCAACGGGATCGTCGCCCTTTCCTCCGCCCTGCTGTCCCATTACCAGGGCTTTGTGGATGTGAACATGGGCCGCGGGGCCATCGTGATCGGCCTGGCGGCCGTGATCATCAGCGAGGTGCTCTTTGGCAGGCTGTTCCGGAATTTTGCCCTGAAGCTCACGGGGGTGGCGCTGGGAGCGGTGCTCTATTATATCGTGATCCAGATCGTGCTGTGGCTGGGCCTGAACACCAACCTGCTCAAGCTGCTTTCGGCGCTGATCGTGGCGGTTTTCCTGGGCATTCCCTACTGGAAGGCGCATATGAGCGCGCGCAAAGGAGGCGGCCGCCATGCTTGATCTGATCGACGTCAAAAAGACGTTTAACGCCAAAACCGTCAACGAGAAGGTGGCGCTGAACCATCTGAACCTGCATCTGGACGAGGGGGACTTCGTGACCGTGATCGGCGGCAACGGGGCCGGAAAATCCACGATGCTCAACGCCATCGCCGGCGCCTGGCCCATCGACCAGGGAAAGATCCTGATCGACGGGACGGACATTTCCCGCCTGCCGGAGCATCGGCGGGCCCCCCTGCTGGGCCGCGTCTTCCAGGACCCGATGACGGGCACGGCGGCCACCATGCAGATCGAGGAAAACCTCGCCCTGGCGGCCCGCCGCGGAGAAAGGCGGACGCTGAAGGCCGGCATCACCCGGGCGGAGAGGAATCAGTACCGGGACCAGTTGGCCGCCCTCGGCCTGGGCCTGGAAAACCGGATGACGGCCAAGGTGGGCCTGCTGTCCGGCGGACAGAGGCAGGCCCTGACCCTCCTCATGGCGACGCTGAAAAAGCCCCGCCTGCTTTTGCTGGACGAGCATACCGCCGCCCTGGACCCGCGCACCGCCGAAAAGGTGCTGGAGCTGTCCGAAAAGGTGGTGACGGAAAACCATCTGATGACCCTGATGGTCACCCATAATATGCGGGACGCCATCCGCTACGGCAACCGCCTCATCATGATGAACGACGGCGCCGTCATCCTGGACATCGCCGGGGAGGAAAAAAAGAAGCTGACCGTGGAAGCCCTGATGAACGCCTTCTTCCAGGCCAGCGGGGCAGAATTTGCCAACGACCGGGCGCTGCTATCATGACGCTCTGGCGCGCTTCCCGCCGGCCGCATCAACGACGGCAGACCGAAAGGCCTGCCGTTTTTGCCGCCCGTGAAAGGGTGAACAAAGATGGGGCAGCCCGTTCCTTGACTTTGCTTCCCGGTTGTGCTTTAATGCCATCGGGCTGTTATCAGGCGCAGGGTTTTCCAGCGCCGGAGTGGCCGATTCCTCAGAGCAAAACGGAGAGAAACATGACGGAAAAAACAGACATTCAGAATCATCCGGACCGTGTTCAGCCGGACGTCATCCAGGTCCGGGGCGCGCGGGTCCATAACCTGAAAAATATCGACGTGGACGTGCCCCTCCGCGGAATCACGGCGGTCGCGGGCGTATCGGGCTCCGGGAAGTCCTCCCTGGCGCTGGGCGTCCTGTACGCAGAGGGCTCCAGAAGGTATCTGGAGTCCCTGTCCACCTATACCAGAAGGCGGATGACCCAGGCCTCCCGGGCGGACGTGGACGAGGTGCTGTACGTCCCCGCTTCCCTGGCCCTGCACCAGCGGCCCGGGGTTCCCGGCATCCGCTCCACCTTCGGCACGGGGACGGAGCTGCTCAACAGCCTGCGGCTGATGTTCTCCCGGCTGTCCTCGCACCGCTGTCCCAACGGGCATTACGTGCAGCCGGGCTTTCAGGTGGCGCTGATGCAGGAAATCGTCTGTCCGGAATGCGGCGAACACTTTTACGGCCCCGGGGCGGAAGAACTGGCCTTCAATTCCCAGGGGGCGTGCAAATGCTGCGGCGGGACCGGCACGGTCCGCACGGTGGACAAAAGCACCCTGGTGCCGGACGAGAGCCTGACCATCGACGAAGGGGCCGTCGCCCCGTGGAACTCCCTGATGTGGTCGCTGATGACCGACGTGTGCCGAGCCATGGGGGTTCGGACGGACGTCCCCTTCCGGGAGCTGACGGAGAAGGAAAAGGAAATCGTCTACGACGGCCCCATGGAGAAAAAGCATATATTCTACCGCCCCAAGAAAGCGGACACGGCGACGGCCGGCGAGATGGACTTTACCTATTACAGCGCCACCGCCACGGTGCTCAACGCCCTGAACAAGGTGAAGGACGAAAAGGGCATGAAGCGGGTGGAAAAATTCCTCAAGGAGGAGGTCTGCCCGGAGTGCGGCGGCACACGCCTGTCCGAGGCCGCCCGGGCGCCCAGGCTGATGGGGATCTCCCTGGACCAGGCCTGCGAGATGACGCTGAAGGAGTCCGTCGCCTGGGTCCGGAAGGTGCCCGCCTCCCTGCCGGAGGAAATGCGCCCCATGGCGAAAAACATCTGCGAGGCCTATCTGGAGACGGCGGCGCGGCTGATGGACTTAGGCCTGGGCTATCTGACGCTGGACAGGGCTTCTTCCACCCTCTCCACCGGGGAGCGGCAGCGGATGCAGCTGGCCCGGGCCGTCCGCAACCGCACGACGGGGGTGCTGTACGTGCTGGACGAGCCGTCCATCGGCCTGCACCCGGCGAATATCGTCGGCCTGAACGGGGTCATGCAGGACCTGGTCCGGGACGGGAACTCCGTCCTGCTGGTGGACCACGACACGCAGATTTTAAAGGAAGCGGACTGGCTCATCGAGATGGGGCCGGAGGCCGGGGCAAAGGGCGGAACCGTCATCGCCGAGGGAACCGTCCGGCAGATCGAAAAAAATGACGCTTCCGTCATCGGCAAATATCTGTCCGGAAAGCAGGCCCCTGTGCGGCGCGGCGGGGGAATGGATCCTTTTATCAAGGGGGAGATCTTCATGGAAACCGGGCCGATTCACACGGTCCGCCCGCTGTCGGTCCGGGTTCCCAAAGGAGGGCTGACGGTCGTGACCGGGGTATCCGGCTCGGGCAAGACGACGCTGATCCTGGAAAGCCTGGTGCCGGCCCTGGACGCCCTCTGCGGCGGGAAAAAGCTGCCCGATCATGTGGTCAAACTGAAGGCGGAGGGCATCCGCCACGTCAAGCTGATCGACGCCACCCCCATCGGAATCAACGTGCGCTCGACGGTGGCCACCTACGCAAACGTCCATGACGAGCTGCGCAAGATCTACGGCCGGACCAAGGCCGCCAAACAGCTGGGGGTAAGCGCCGGGGATTTTTCCTATAATACGGGCTCGCTCCGCTGCCCGGTCTGCGATGGGACGGGCCAGATCTCCCTGGACGTCCAGTTCCTGCCGGATGTGGAGATCCCCTGCCCGGAATGCCGCGGCTCCCGCTACGGAAAGGACGCCATGAAAATCCGCTTCCGGAACAAGGCCGGGGAGGAGCGCACCCTGCCGGAACTGATGGACATGGACGTGAATACCGCCCTCTCCTTCTGCAATGAAATGAACACCGTCCGGCCGAGGCTCGAGATCCTGCGCGACCTGGGGCTGGGCTACCTGACCCTGGGCGAGGAAACGCCGGGCCTGTCCGGCGGCGAAGCCCAGCGGCTGAAGCTGGCCTCCGAAATGGGCAGGCAGCAGGACGATTCCGTCTTCGTCTTTGACGAGCCGACCATCGGCCTTCATCCCAAGGACGTAGAGACCCTGTTGAACGTCTTCCAGACCCTGATCGACCACGGGGCGACCGTCATCGTGATCGAGCACGACCTGGACGTGATCCGCGCGGCGGACTACATCATCGACATGGGGCCGGGAGGCGGCGAAGACGGCGGCCGGATCGTGGCCTGCGGAACGCCGGACGACATCCGGCGGTGCCCGGAGAGCGTCACCGGAAAATTTATTTGATTATATAACAGGAAAGAGGCGGTGCAACATGGAGACGGTTTCCGCGCACAGGCTGCTGCCCCGGCGGAACGATACCGCGGGCGGGATTCTGCTCAACGCCCTGCTGGCGGCGGTAAGCCTGTTTGTCAACGGCTTCGGCGTTTACCTGACGATCCAGGCCAACATCGGCGCAGGCCCCTGGGACGTGCTCAACCTGGGGGTTTCCCGGAGCCTGGGCATTCTGTACGGGACGGCGTCGGTCGCCGTGTCCCTGCTGATCCTGGGGATCGACGTCCTGATGAAGGAGCCGATCGGGATTGCGATGTTCATCGACGCGGTGGTGGTCGGGAAGGCGGTGGACTTTTTCAACTGGATCCACGCGGTTCCCGCCTGCGGGTCGCTGGCATCCGGCATCCCGGTAATGCTGGCGGGCCTGGTGATCATGGCCTACACCCAGGTCGCCTACATGGCCGCCTCCCTGGGCTGCGGGCCGAGGGACACGCTGCTGGTCGGCCTGGCCAAGCGCGTAAAAAAAGTGCCGATCGGCGCGGTGAGCATAGGGCTTTTAAGCCTGGCCACCTTGGTCGGCTGGCTGCTGGGCGGCCCGGTCGGCGTCGGCACGCTGATCTGCGCCTTCTGCACCGGTCCCATCATGCAGCTTGCCTTCCGCACCCTCCGCTTCGACGCAACCAGCATCCGTCACCAGCGCCTCAAGGATTCCGTGGAGGTGTTTCTGCGGCATATTCATGGACAGGCCGGGCAATAAGTCCTGTGGGAAAAACAATCTTCTTTCCGTCAAAACACGGAAAAACGGATTCTTTTCTCTGTCGGGGGACAGGTTTTTTTGACAGTGAAACGCCGGGTTTGCTATAATGATGCGGAAAAACGGCGGCCGGGGGGTTGCTGGCTAAAGGGGAACCGGCGGAGGGTTGCATGAAGTTTCTGTGGAAATACCTGAAAAAATACCGGTGGATGATCCTGTGGGGGATGTGCATCAAGCTCGGGGCGACGCTGCTGGAGCTGCTGATTCCCTATGTGATGGAGCATCTGCTGGACGACGTGGTGCCGCGCAAGGACGTATGGCAGGTAGTCGTTTGGGGCGGGGTGATGATCCTGCTGGCCTGCCTGGTCCGTTTTTTGAACGTGACGGCCAACCGGAAGGCGATCTGGATTTCCAAAGAGGGGACCTTTGAGATCCGGCGGGATCTTTTTCATAAGGCCCTGAACCTGTCCGGCAGTCAGATGGACCAGGTGGGCCTGCCCTCCCTGATCTCCCGGATGACGTCGGACACCTATAACGTGCAGAATTTTATCCGCGCCGCCCAGACCCTGGGCATCCGCGCGCCGATCATGCTGGTGGGCGGCATCGCCATCACCCTGACGATGGACACGGGGCTGGCCCTGATCTTGTGCATCATGGCGCCCATCATGATCGCCCTGGTGGTGTTCGTCTCCTCCAAGGGGATTCCCCTGTATGACCTGGTGCAGCGGGGCATGGACGACGTGGTGCGCATCATGCGGGAAAACATCACCGGGATCCGGGTGGTGAAGGCCCTGTCCAAAGAGCCCTATGAAATGCGGCGGTTCGAGGCCGCCAATGATACGACGGCGAAGCGGGACATCCGGGCCGGGGTCACGATGGCCCTGCCGGGTCCGATCGTGACGCTGTTTTTGAACGTCGGCCTGACGCTGGTGGTGCTGATCGGGGCGCGGCGGGTCAACGCCGGGGAAACCCAGCCCGGGGTCATCCTGGCCTTCCTGACCTATTTCAACATGATCCTGATGGGCGTGATGGGGCTCAACCGCGTGTTCATGATGCTCTCCAAGGCCAACGCCTCCGCCGCCCGCATCGCCGGGGTAGCCCAGCTGCCCGAGGACCTGCCCGTGCTCCCGGAGGCGGAAGGGGCGAAGACGGACCGGGAGGGCTACATCGTGTTCGATCACGTGTCCTTCAGCTACGCCGGGAAAGAGGGCGGGGCGGCCGACGCTTCGGCCTTTGCCGGCGCGAGCCGCCAGCAGTGCCTCAAGGACATCGACTTTACCATCCGCCGGGGCGGCTCCCTGGGCATCATCGGGGCCACCGGCAGCGGCAAGACCACCATCATCAACCTGCTGATGCGCTTTTACGACGCCGACGAGGGTCACGTCTTCGTGGACGGGAAAGACGTGCGCACCTGGGACCGGGACGGGCTGCACCGTCTCTTCGGGGCCGTGTTCCAGAATGACGCCATCTTTGCAGACACCATCCGGGAGAACGTCGTCTTTGGGCGAGAGGTGGACGAAGAGGGACTCCAGGCGGCCCTGGAGGACGCCAAGGCGGCGGAGTTCGTCCGCGCCTACGAGGACGGGGCGGACCACATGGCCGCCATCCATGGGGGCAATTTTTCCGGCGGGCAGAAGCAGCGCCTGCTGATCGCCCGGGCCCTGGCGGCCCGGCCGGAGATCCTGATCCTGGATGACGCCTCCTCCGCCCTGGACTACCGAACGGACGCAGAATTGCGCCGGGCCATTCGGGAGCATCACGGGGACGCGACGCTGATCGTCATCGCCCAGCGGGTTTCTTCCATCATGAACCTGGACCAGATCATCGTCCTGGACGAGGGCGAGATGATCGGCAGGGGCACCCACGAGGAGCTGCTGCGGGACTGCCCGGTGTACCGGGAGATCCAGCAGACGCAGATGGGGGAGGTGTCGTAATTTGGCCCGCAGGGATTCTATTATGACCAAGCCCAAGGACTCGAAGGGCGCTCTGCGCCGACTGCTGTCCTACCTGGGCGCCTTCAAGCTGCCCATCGCCCTGGTGGGGTGCATGTGTATCGTCAGCAATGTGCTGGCCCTGATGGGGCCGAGGCTGGCGGGCAGCGCCATCAACGAGGCCGCGGCCGGCAAGGGGCTGGTCAATTTTGACAAGGTGACCTATTTCGCGGTGCGGATGCTGGCGGTGTACGTGATCTCTTCCCTGCTGACGGTGCTGATTCACACGGTGATGGTCAACGTTTCCAAGCGGATCGCGAAAAAGATGCGCCAGGACGTGTTCGACAAGCTGATGCGCCTGCCCGTGGGCTTTTTTGACCGCAACCAGGCGGGGGACATCATCAGCCGGGCCTCCTACGACGTGGACGTGATCAGCACCTGCATGGCGACGGACGTGGTGTCCATCATCACCAGCACGGTGACGGTGCTGGGCGCCATGTTCATGATGATCCGCATTTCCCCGCCGCTGTCGCTGGTGGCGCTGGTGACGGTGCCTGCCTCCGCGGCCTATACCGCCCACATGCGCAAGCTGACCCAGCCGCGCTTCGTGAAGCGCTCCAAGGCCTACGGGGCGATGAACGGCTTTGTGGAGGAGCAGCTGTCCGGCCAGAAGACCATTCTGGCCTACGCCCACGAGGACCAGGTGGACGCTCAGTACGACCGCATCAACCACAACGCCGCCGACGCTTATTACAACGCCGATTCCCTGGGCATGACCATCGGGCCGACGATGGGCTTCATCAACAATATCTGTCTGAGCCTGATCGCCCTGCTGGGCTCCCTCCTGTACATGAACGGGGCGATCGGTCTGGGCAACATTTCTTCCTTTGTATTGTATTCCCGGAAGTTCTCCGGCCCGATCAACGAGATTGCCAACATCATCAACGAGCTGTTCTCCGCCCTGGCGGCGGCGGAGCGGGTGTTCGCCCTGCTGGACCAGGGGGAGGAGCTGCAGGACGCTTTGGACGCCCGGGAGCTCAGGGATGTACAGGGCAACGTGGCCCTGAAAGACGTGTCCTTTGGCTACGACCCCGGCCGGACCATCATCCATCACCTGACCATGAGCGCCGACGCCGGGAAGCTGATCGCCATCGTCGGGCCGACCGGGGCGGGCAAGACCACCATCATCAACCTGCTGATGCGGTTTTACGACGTGGACGCCGGCAGCGTCTCGGTGGACGGGCAGGATGTCCGCGCCCTGACCCGGAAAAGCCTGCGCAGTGCCTACGCTATGGTGCTGCAGGACACCTGGGTGTTCCGGGGGACGATTTTCGACAACATCGCCTACGGAAAGGAAGTGGCGACCATGGACGAGGTGGTGGCGGCCGCCAAAGCCGCCCACATCCACCCCTTCATCATGCGTCTGCCGGAGGGTTACCAGACCGTCATCAGCGAGGACGGGGGCAACATTTCCAAGGGACAAAAGCAGCTTTTGACCATCGCCCGTGCGATGCTCTACGATTCGCCGATGCTGATCCTGGACGAGGCGACCAGCAACGTCGACACCTCCACCGAGCGGGAAATCCAGCGGGCTATGCGCGAGCTGATGAAGGGGAAGACCTGCTTCGTGATCGCCCACCGCCTCTCCACCATCCGCAATGCCGACCGGATCCTGGTGGTGAACCAGGGGGACGTGGTGGAGCAGGGCACCCACGAGGAACTGATGCGGGCGAAGGGGTTTTACCATCGCTTATACCGGGCACAGTTTGAGTAAACTGTTGGCGGGGGG
>OCTW011416785.1_pt1 | contig 18255 bp, 8 predicted proteins | sample 1539671 | NCBI WGS metagenome assembly OCTW01 (sample SAMN02144230, study PRJEB22623) | gut metagenome | biome: sheep rumen | host: Ovis aries | place: New Zealand
TTATTCATTACAAAAACAGTTATTAGTAGAACTAATAAAAAAGATTTGGATTTCTCCAAACCTTATTGTTTCATCATGTTTTTAAGGACCGAGACAAGAACGTCGATTGAGTTATTTGAATATCCTTCGTTATTGATAATGAGATCCGCGTACCATTGACTTGGGGCAATGATTTCCTCAAACATTGGTTGAACAGTGGTGAAGTATTGATCAATCACACTTTCGTAGGTTCTTCCTCTTTCTTTCGTATCACGTGCAATTCTTCTCACTAATCGTTTTTCTCTAGAAGCGTTAATGAAGATTTTTAAATCTCCTAATGAACGAAGGTCTTTATTCACTAACGCCATAATACCTTCAATAATGATTAATTCTTTTGGTTCAACAATCTCGGTTTCTTTTTTTCTTCCATGGATTGTGAAATCATAAATTGGTTTTTCGATGGTCTTACCATTTTTTAAATCGGAAAGTTGTTGATTCATTAACTTCCAATCGAACGCTTTTGGGTGGTCGAAGTTAACTTTTGCTCTTTCTTCCATAGGAAGAACTGAAAAATCTTTGTAGTAATCATCTAAAGATATGTGAGCGACTCGATCTGCTGGTAAGTTCTCTAAAACTTTATGCAAAACGTAAGTCTTACCACTCGCGGAACCTCCACCGATAAGAATGACTTTTCTTTCCATATTGATGTACCTCTATTTAATCTTGAGAATAGTTTGTGAAATAGTTTTGAACTAAAACGACTGGAGTTCCTTTATCTCCAGAACCACTAGTTAAATCGCAAAGAGAACCGATTAAATCGGTTAATTGACGAGGAGTGGTGCCTTGAGAGGCCATGTTGCCAACAAGGTTACTGCTCTTTTCTTTAATTCTCTCTTTAATTGCGTTTTTAAGTTCTTCGCCTTTTAAATCTTTGAAGTCGTTATCCGCTAAGAACTTAAGTTTTAATTCGTTTGGTGTTCCTCTTAATCCTTCAGTATAGAAAGGCGAAACGACTGGGTCTGCGAGTTCCCAAATCTTTCCTTGAGGATCTTTAAAGGCTCCATCGCCATAAACCATGACTTCAACATGTTTTCCAGTTTTTTCTAATACTAATTTTTGGATATTTTCCACTAAGCTTTGTGAATCACGAGGGAAAAGTTTAACTTTTTCCTCAGTGGATTTATTAGAACCGAGTAATCCGTATTTTTCATTAAATCCAGAGCCGTTAATAGAGGAGTTAAGAATTTCATCCATTCCAAACACTTTTGAGGCTCCTTTAGCCTTTAAAATGCGTTTGGTGCGGCTTCTTGTATGAATATCACAGTTAAGAACCTTATCAGTGTAGTCCAAAATTGTTTTTGCTTGGTTTGCAAAGACTACTTCGACATCGCAATTTTCTTTTCTAATTAAATCGACATAGTAGTCGATATAATCCACTCCGGTGAATTCGTGAACCTTTTGTCCAAATAAAGAACGATATTTTTCTAAAGAAAGAACATCACTATAAGGATTGACTCCTTTTTCATCAAGTTCATCGTATGTAAGTAAAGCGTTTCCAACTTCATCAGATGGATATGAAAGCATTAAAACGATCTTTTTCACGCCTCTAGCGATACCTTTAAGAAGAATCGCAAAGCGATTACGGGAAAGAATAGGAAAGATAACTCCAATAGTGGAACCTTCACCAAACTTGTTTCTTACATCGGTAGCGATGTCATCTACTGTCGCATAGTTACCTTGCGCCCTAGCGACGATACTTTCAGTAATAGCGATGACATCACGATCATTTAATTCAAATGGTTCGTTTTTTGCGGCTTCTAAAACTGAATTGGTGACGATATCTACTAAATTGTCGCCTTCTTTAATAATTGGAAGACGAATACCTCTAGAGGTAACTCCTACATACTTTGACATAAATTAGTCCTTCTTAATGATATTTCTGGCGATATAAATACCACAGGCACTGGCTTGCGCTAACCCGCGGGTTAAGCCTGCTCCATCACCTGCAACGTATAAGTTTTTGATTCCTTCAACTTCTAGATTTTTATCCATCTTTGGGTGTGCTGAATAGTATTTAGCTTCCACACCATATAAAAGAGTGTGCTCGGTAGCGATACCTGGAGTGATTTTGTCTAGCACTTCAATCATTTCAATAATTGATCTCATAGTTTTATATGGAAGGGCTAAAGCTAAATCTCCTGGGACCGCTTCTTTTAAAGTAGGTCTAACAAATCCTTCTTCAATTCTCTTGGCGGTGCTTCTTCTCCCAAGTTTAATATCGCCATATTTTTGAACGATGACACTTCCACAAGCGAGTTGATTGACTAAGGAAGATACTTTTAAAGCGTATTCATTAGGCTTCTTGAATGGTTCTTCGAAGTGGTGGGACACCAAAAGAGCGAAGTTTGTGTTATTGCTACTTAATGAAGAGTCGTTATATGAATGACCATTAACGTTCACAACACCTTCATAATTTTCCATAACAACGTGGCCTCCTGGGTTGGAGCAGAATGTTCTAACCGTGGAGCCAACGGATGTTTTATAAATAAACTTTCCTTCGTAGAGGTTTTTATTAATCTCTTCCATGACGATGTTAGGGCATTCAACACGAACACCAACATCGACTTGGGTTTGTGACATTGGAATTTGATATTTTTCAAAGAGTTCATTAAGCCACTTTGAACCTTCTCTTCCAACACCTAAAACAACGTATTTGCCTTCAACGATTTCTCCAGATTCAAGTTTGACGCCTTTGATTACTTTGTTTTCAACAACGATATCGGTGACTCTTGTGGAGAATCTCATCTCAATACATTTTTTTAAATCATCATATATACGAGAAAGAATTTTGATGTTCTCTTCGGTGCCTAAATGTCTTACTTTACTACGTAATAGTTTGACACCAACAGACATCGCTCTTCTTTCGATTTCTCTAACTTTTTCTGTATCAGGGTTAGTGATAACTTCGGTCGCGCCATAAGAAATATTGATCTTGTCGACATAGTCGATAATATCCATAAGTTCTTCTGGAGACATATAATCGGTTAACCAACCACCAAATTCAGTGGTGATATTGAACTTACCATCAGAGTAAGCACCTGCGCCACCAAAGCCGTTAGTAATCGCGCAAGCTGGATAACATTCACGATATCCTTTGTTATTAATTGGACATTTGTCTAATTGATGTTCGATGACTGGGCATTTTCTTTCATAGATGTTTTTGCCTCTATCAAGAAGAATGATTTTTAAATCTTTGCTTTTTTTGGTGAGTTCGTAGGCACACATATAACCACTTGGGCCGGCGCCGACAATAATCACATCGTATTTCATATTAAACATCTCCCTGAACGCCACAAAAAATTATATCATTTTTGAGATGTATATAAAATCTATTTATATATGTAGGTAAAAAAAGATTGGACCGTAATAATCCAACCTTTATTTATCTTCGATGACTGAGCCATCAATGATGCACATATCTTTGCCACTTCTTTTAGCTTGATATAAGTAACTATCAACGACTTTGAGTTGCTTATCGAAGCTAAATACTTCAGAAGTATTGATGACTGATCCTCCTACAGAGATGGTGACCATACTTTTTGGTGCGCCTTCAGGAGCGTCAATCTTTAAATCTCTAACCGCGTTACGAACTCTTTTCATGATTTCAGGAGCGTCGCTTGTGTTTTCAATTTCAAAAAAGAGTAGGAATTCTTCTCCTCCGTATCTAAAGAAGTCGAGTCCTGGAGATGGGAATTCTCTTCTTATTGCTTCAGCAATACTCTTTAAGCAATAGTCTCCACCTGGATGAGAGAATTGATCGTTATATTCTTTAAAGTTATCAATATCAAACATGATAAGTAATAGATGAACGTTTTTAGTTTCCCATCTTTTAGCGTTTTCCACTAAAAACTCTCTAAGAGCGTGTCTATTTTTACAGTGGGTGAGCTCGTCATACATCGCGGTGTTATTAAGAACTTCGTTTCTTAATTCGACACAGTATCTCTGTGCTTCTGCATAGAATAAAATAGAAATAACTAAATAGCCCACTAATGGGAATAACGCTCCGATGATGATGTAGTAGTGGAGGCCTTTAATGTTATATATGTAATAAGCGATAATTGCTGAAACGATAATACTACTAGATGTAAGAATGCCAGCAACTGAAGAATCAGTCCAAAACGCTGGTTGGATAAGAACGAGCAAAGTTACGATAATAACCGACGCACTTAATGTTTCCGTTTCATTAAGGAATCCTTGCTTTGCATCAGCAAAGAAGAAAGAGATAAGTGAGAATAAGATTACTAAATATAAAGAGTTAAGGGCGATTCTTGCAACAATAACCTTTGTTGTTTCATTCTTGGAACGTAAGCCAATTATCTCCAAAACAATTGCAAGGAGTGATCCAACAATACCAACGGCTTGTCCAGTAAACGATAAAGTACCATATGTTTCGATTAAACGACCGTTTGTAGCAACACTCATAGAAATCATTAAGAAAGTACAGGCTAAAAGGAAACCAACGGATATTAATAAAGCAACCGCGCCGAGCTTCTTTGCTAATTCGCCTTTAATTTTCCTAACATCGTTTTTGTTAAGATGATTGTTTTTGATTGTTAAACGAGTGGAAATAAATAAGAAGTTTTCTAAAAATTTGTTTTTCATAACTTTAAAACAATAATAAACAAGTTTTAGAAAAACCACAACAATTAACGTGTGTATATGTGTATATGCGAGTAAATTTTTAATTAAAAAATATGATTTAATCAAAATAAAAATAGCGTTTATAAAAATAATTTTAAAATTTAAATACTAAGTATTTAGAAAAAAAGTTAAAAAAATATAAAAAAATGCTTGCAATAATTTTTTGATAAGAGGAAAATATAATAATCCAACTTGAGAGGGTTGGATGAGACTTAAGAACTGATAGGTTCTTAAATATCTCAAGTCTAGGTAAGTCAATCGACGGAATAAACGAAGTTGATAGGACGGTTTCAGAAATAAACATTCTGGATTCACGATTGCTCTAGCATAGAGGTGTTAGCAATAACATCTCGGGTACATTCCTCCCTGATGAGTTCGCTCATTAATGGCAGTTGAGTTCAAGACTTAACAACGTAAGCCCATCACCAGACACGTACACGAAGAGGAACTTGCTTGATATTAAAGAATCAAGCCCCTGCCAAACCCCACGCTAAAGCAGCTCAAAACGTGGACAGAGCAGATGGAGCTGAGTAAGCAAAAATCTGTAACCTGGCATTAGAGTCTAGACTAGGTAAGTCAATCGACGGCAAACCAATGTTGATAGGTCGGTTCTAATCTAAACTGATTAGATTAACGATTGCTCTAGCGTTGAACCTTAAGAGATTCTGGTTCACGGCGAAACCTCCCTGTTTCAGTGGAAGTCGAGTTAAAGCTTAACGACGTAACATCCACCGCCGGTCACGACAAAGAGGTAAAGAGTTATCGGGCCAATCCCTGATAACGAGTCTAATCCACATTATTCAACTCAAAGTGTGGAGATAACGGAAGAGATATATATAATTAGCTTTCGCGAAGAAAAGACTTACAAAGCTTAAGACTAGATCAGTCGATCAACTCCTTAAATTGAACGAGGAGCATCTGAGAGTCAAATACTTCTCAGTTAATGATCGCTCTAGCAAAGGGTTACTAAGAACAAATTAGTAATCATCGGTACGTTCCTCCCTGACAGCTTGCTGTCACTGGTCTCCGCGTTAAAGTTTGACGGAGTAAACCCAGCACCGGACATGACGAAGAGGAAGACAGCCCTGACGCCAATAACGAAGGGAAGCTGGCCACTAATGCGCAATTCAATCCCAAACGCATTTCAACAAGAAGCACCACCAGCCTAAAGGAACTTAACTTGGGTAACTGCTCCGTAGGACTTAGGTCCTACGACAGCTACAACGGTTCTGTGGATAGCGATAGCTACCACATTTTTTTTACCCAAAAATAGTGGTGGTCAAATCTAGATCAGAATCATGGAGGTTACTCAAAACCTCCTTTTATTTATAATAAAAGAGCAACTTTTAAAAATTGAAAAACCCTTTTTATAAATAAAAATTAATTTTTATTTTAAAAAAAGTTAAAAAAACACAAAAAATTTTAATCAAATTTTTCTTGATTACATCAGGACTTTTTTAATGTTTGAAAAAAAGTTAAAAAAAGTGCTTGACGTATATATAAAAAATGGTAAGATTATACACATCCAAACCGAAAGGAATGGAGAGGCAGTTAGAACTGATAAGTTCTAAAAGAACGCCTGAGACTAGATCAGTCAACCGACGCAAAAACGAAGTTGCACAGCGTCCTCTAAGAACAAACATCTTAGACCAACGGTTGCTCTAGCACGTAGCTCTTGCAGTAGAGTTACACAAGGGTCGATTCCTCCCTGTTACAGTGGTAGTTGAGTTAGGACTTAACAACGTAAATCCACCGCCCGACATGATGTTCGAAGAGGAAAGTTCAGAATTAATAACCTGAAAACAGCCGCATCACGCTAAAGCAACTCAAAACGTGACATAAGTAATGAATAATACTCATTACGAACGCAATGGCTTTACGAAGTCTAGCCCGCCTAACAATTCCTGTCAGCCACTTACGCAACGTTGATAGCAAGGCATCTGGATTCAAACTCATCCAGTTAATGACAGTAGCGGACTTCCTAATCATTAGATTAGGTAAACGGCGAACCTCCCTGTTTCAGTGGTCACTGAGTTAGAGCTTAACAGTGTAATTCCACCGCCGGACACGATCGAAGAGGACAGAAACACATGAAGAAATAGTTAACGCTATCTCTTCCAACCCTAATCCACATTTCTCAACATAACGTGTGGTGATACATAGAAGAATCACAAAACTCTTGGTATCTTCTATGAAGAAATGGGCTAACGAGCTTAAGACTAGACAAGTCAGTCGAGTCCTGAAATTGTTAAAGGACTTCTGAGTTGTAACAAACACTCAGTTTACCGACTGCCCTAGCAACGAATCAGTTCGAAAGTTCTGATTATCGGTACGAACCTCCCTGGCAGCTTGCTGTCACTGGTCTCCACGTTCAAGTTTGACGGAGTAAACCCAGCACCGGACATGACGAAGAGGTTAACAGCCCTGACGCTAATAACGAAGGGAAACTGGCCACCATCCTGCTAAGCAGTTTAAAACAGGATGTCAACAAGAAGCACCACCAGTCTAATGGAACTTAACTTGGTTAGCTGCTCTTCTGGATTTCGGTCCTCAATCAGCTCTCACGGTTACGAGGCAAAGAGAAAAGCCTCATTTTTTTTGCTCTTTTTTGCCAAAATAGTGGCTTTCTTACGTGTTTTTGTAGCCAAAATCAATAAAAAAGAAGGAGTATTCTATACTCATTTAATAAAACATTCTCCTACATTTTTGTTTATTTTTGACATTTCTTATAGAAAAAAATGTTGACCATTGTTTTACATAGTGGTAAATATTTTATGTAGAGAAAAAGCAAAACTACAGTGATGTAGTGACGCAAAGCTAAAGGGTCTCGAAAGTAGATAGCCAGTTGCCAATAGTGGTAGACTGGGTTTTTTATTCTTTAAGAACCTCTACCAGGAAAGGCACTTCTCAGATAAGAGTAAGCTGATTTTACAGAAATGAAAAAAATCGGATCTAATATGAAGAAGATATTTGCCGCCACTTCGGTGTCAATTTTTTCACTTGTTGTTTGTTTTGCTGGTGTCTACGCTTGGTTTACCACAAACACCCATGTAGATTCTACTTCTGATAATTTCAAAGTTTTCGCAAGTGATTGTGAAATTGCTGAGTTCAATCTTTATAAATTTGAATATGGATCCTCTACATATGAAGGATTCACAATTACCGAGTTTATCGATTTAACAAAAGGCAAAGTAGTTAAATATTCATATAATGAATCCAGTGGTGACTTTGTTGATACACTTTCAAATACAGTAACCAAAATGAACACCTACGACCCAGTCGAAATCGTTTATTTAGGTAGTAACTTATATAAATTACATTGCAATGTTGTTTTTGAAATCAAATTACATTCAAAGAGCTTTTCTAACACCAAAATGCTTTTAAAAGCGATTAGGGATACTGAAAAATCAGTAAGTACAAACCAAATTCTCCTTAGTTCTTGTGCTGATTTTGATGTTTTCTTTGCTGGCGACATAGCGGATTCTAACTTCACCGCTAACGAATATTATCCATATGATTTTGATGTTACTCACTCAACAGACTATATAAATGCAGAAACAAAACTAAAAGATGCTGCCGATTTATATTATAAAATTTCTTATCTTTGTGATGAAAAATCTGACGATAATGGAAACGAACATTCACACTATGGATTAGCCAAACATTTCTATGGTGGTGGATCTCTTCCAGACAATCTTACTTTAGTAAGCAAGTCTGATCCTGATGTCACATTTGAAGATGAATATTTAACTTTCTATATCAACGTAAATTATGCTCCAAGTCAATTGGAAGATTATACAACGCAAATATATTCAAGAAGCATTGAAGCGGTGTACGACTTCAATTTTGATGTTTCGTTCTGAGGATAGATGGTATGAAAATTAAGAAAATTAGATCTATTCTCTTATCTGGGTGTCTCGTGTTGACTGCTGCGGCAATTGCGTTTTCTGCGGTTACTTTATCGTGGTTCTCTGCTCCTGGTGATTCCACTGAAAAAGCTTTAAACGGTGAAATTGGTTTGCGTGGATATTTCTTTGCGGGTGATGGCGCTACTGAAAATACTGCATTTGAAATCGTCTCCCCAATTCATTTGCTTAATCTTTCTCGTTTACAATCGATTGGTATTTTCCCAAAGAAAACATATTTTAGATTGGGTCACATTTTTGAAGAAAACGAGCCACCAAAATTTATTAATATTGTTGATGGTAATCCTGTTTATTCAACAACATTAGATATGACTGGCGTTACGATCCGTCCAATCGGATGTGAAGCAACCCCATTTTATGGAACTTTCGATGGAAGAGGTCTTACTATTGCAAATCTTACTGTAGAAGGAACGCCTGAAGATATTGGCCTTTTTGGTTATATCGGTGTTCGTGGCGCAATTAAATATAGACATCCAATAACCGGGCAATTAATTCGTGAACCTACTATTACTGGTGAGGTAAAGAACCTTATTTGTCAGGATATAAATATTAAATCTGTTGGCTACACTAACGAAGAGGGAGATTTAAAAGATTTATTCTCTCAATTAACATATGCAGAAGATCTTACATATAATCCTGAAGATATTGACGAGTTTATTACTAGTGGTGCTTTAGCAAGCAATACAACTCTTGAATTCTATGAATACAACACTACTACAGGTAATTACGATAGAAACAATTTAACAAAATGGAATGGTAACTCAAGTACCGCTGGTATGTTCACTCATATCAACGCTACTAGTGAAACACCAGCATTGTCTAAAATTGTTCTTGATGGTGACGAAAAGATCCATAAAGGATATTTCAAGGTTAATTTCCCTAAAGCTTCATATCCTCAGTTTAATTTTTCATGGGTATCATCTAACGAAATAATCACTGCGTCTGATGTTTTTAATCTTGATTTTGATGGAGACGAAGTTGCAGACGAGGACATTCCTGTTATTAATTTGACAAAGTTATTAGAGTCTGAACAATTCAACAACAAGGATGCGAATTTTGAAGTAGATACAAGATTATATCTTGTAGCGTCTCTTGCCATTGGTGAATATACATATTCAAAAGTCATTCAATCTTACACAGTTAAGTTTGTTTCTAATTTCTCAACCGCTAACCAAGGCAACTATAACATGTACATCTTCTGTGATTATAAGAAAACAAACAAACCAGACGATATCAACAATACTGGATACCATCACGGTAACAACATTGGCTTTATTGCTGGACACGTTGATGGAATCGTTAAAGATTGTTTCGTTTATCGCGGTAGCTTTGATCTTAACGTTGATTCAAGCGATCCTTTAAGTCCACTTTATCGCAACAATACTATTTTTTCAGAATCTGCAACTGGTCTTGTTGGTGAAATTAATACAAACGTTGCAAACGACATTGACCCAGAAGTTAATGCGTCAGGCAAAACCATTGGTGTTATGAATTTAACTGGTATCTATGATTTAATTCGTTCTGACGTCAAACAAGGTGACACAGTTGCTATGGCCGGTACTGTTGCTGGTTTGTATTATATGGGTATTGATAAACAATTGAAGGAAGACACTTCAGATAGGTTCGTAGAATATTTGAGAAAAACAACGAATGCCGTCGGATCAACAAAATACATTATTAAGACAGATTCTATTACTGGAGTTGGTTCTGAATGGGATGAACCATTTACGCTTCAAAATACAAGCAACTCTTTTAATAAGGTCGACTTCGCAAATAATTTTGTTATTGAAGACGAAGAAGATGTTAATCGTGAACTTGGAGTATTTAAAATTGTCACTCAATCAGCACCAGAAAACGCAAGCGTATTTAGCAGTGAATATTTTAATAAATGTATTATTCAAAAGGGCGATCCTAAGAACAAGGTGTATTTCTCAACAGCTGAGTATGATCATCAAAAAGAAAACGAGATGAGAGATTCATCAATACCATATACTCCTTTTAAGGATTGGAGCCCGTTCCGTGCTACATCGACACCTAAATGGTCTGATTTGAATACCTTTAACTACCCTTGGAGTAGGGAATATAATTACGTTTTCCAACTTGATTTATCGGAAAAAGAAATACTTGACACTAACTACTATATGTGGAATACAAGTAACGACTATCTTATTCATTATTTGCAATCGAAACTTGTTGATGATGGTGGAAATCCGGTTACTCCTGAAACACCAACATTTGGTTTCTCGTTTAGAACAGCTGGTAACGGATTAGTTGACAACCTATCTTCTTATATGCCTTTAAGAAAACCAGGGGCCAAAGCTCAATATGGAACCTTTGCCGAAGATAGTTCTTATGGCGAATGGGAGGAGGGAGATCCTCGCTATTTGCCTTCCAATTCTATTGTTTTTGATATTGAAAATGAACATGGTGCTAACGTTTCGGTTGTTGCAGCAGATGCCGATGTTACCATTTATTCATATGATCCAACTACACCGAGCGGAGATTTAACTCCTTTATACACAATGAGAGCGAACTGTGGTGAAGGACTTGACTCTAATCGATATTTCAAATATAGCGGTGTTACTGGCGGTCCAACCGATGAAGAAGTTCAACCAGCAGAAAATGATGATAATATGAATAACGGCAAAGGTGCTTTATATGCTCACATTTTCAAATTAGATGGTGGCGAAGGGAAACACTATGTTATTGGCGCTAACGGTACCGACGAAGCCAAATTATATTATTTGTCTGTCCAAGGACAAACACAAGGAACTCTTGGTGGAACAACCAAAATTGGTATTGGTGATTCAACAGTGAAAAACGTAGAATTCGTTTTATCAAACCCTGCTTATTCAGATACTTTCCCATCTAATTTAAGTGCTGAGATTGCTAAACTTTCATATGAAGCAAAGTTTAATAATGCTTACCATAACAAAAATATTGCTGTTAATGTAATTACTGTTGATGCAACCAAACATTTAAATATTGTATATAACAACAATGAGGAATTCATAACATTCTTACTGACCTATGTTAGGCCAGAATATCCTGAATATTATATAAATAGTGTTCTAGGACATCCAAGAAACGACGGAACACAGATAATTATTGGAAGCAGGAGCTAGAGAGGGAACATGAAACGTAATTTTATTAAAACAATAATTACATCGTTATTACTTCCTGTGTGTATTGCTATTTCAGTGATATCTACATCTATTTTCGTTGCGGTCAAAGCGGGATATAACTACGACCCAGACACATATAATTTGATTACATATACTGATGCTCATAGTCAATCTATAACATTAAAATGCTACGAAATAACAGGTTCTATTGGGGTTACTAATCCAGTTGCTGTGGCGTGGGGAGGAGCAAACACAATATCACCTTCGGTTTTTAGTATTCCAGAGCAATTAGATAAACCTTCCGGCGGGAAATATAATGTCGTTGCAATTGCAAAGCATGGTTTTAAAGGTGTGACAATGGACCAAATTGAATTGCCTACATCTATTTTGGAAATTCAAGAAGAAGCTTTCGCGTATTGTAAAAATTTGACAGAGTTTACAATTCCATACAACTTAACCGAGATTGTTACAGGAACATTTATGAATTGTACCAAACTCGCACACGTTTATTTTGCTGATAGTACTGGAGCAAAACAATTTGGAAACGAAACTTTAACAAAAATAGGTGATCACGCATTTGAATCATGCACTTCTTTAGCAGAGTTTTATTGTCCAAAACTTGTTACTTATTTTGGTGAAGCATGTTTTCAAAGATGCACCTCAATAGTTAATTTTTACTTTCCATCTTCTGGACACTGGGTTGAAGAAGAAGGACAAAACGTTTGGAAACTAACGAAAGTTCAAAACGAAATTGAGAATTTTATTACTGTTAGACCATACGCTTTTGCAGAATGTACATCACTTATTTTCTGCTATTTTGAAACAAACATGAAGGAAATAGACAATTATGCATTTGCAGGTCAAAATGGTGGCAACACTATGCAATTCTATTACACCGGCAATTCCATTCCTGTGTTTACAAGAACACTTGGTGACACTAATGGCAACGGTGTTGAAGATGAAGGCGAAACAATTACAGTAGAAACCCAATATCATTGGAGAAACGAAAACATTGCCTACAATTTAGCTGACGACGACCATAGATACGACATCAACATTAATAACGATTATATTTATACCGATAATACTTTCTTCTGTTTAAGATATTCAACATCAACGAGCAGTAGAAAATTAGACTGTCGTAAAGATGATAGTAGTTGCAGTGTCTATGTTATTGGAGATGCTGAACACAGTACGGTTGGTGAATACGCAATTATTGAATCGTTCGTTGCTCCTGCCCCAGGTGTTAATGTTCCTGGCTGTTATGTAAAAAACGGCAACAACGATTATACATTGACGATTCCATCAAAATTAAACAATCTTCCTGTCAAAGTAATTGGTTCGTCAGCCTTTGCAGGCAGAACAGAAATAAAAACAATCAACTTTGGAAATAATTTAGTTCAAATTTGTAATCAGGCATTTACTGGATGCACAGGAATTAAGAATTTGAATTTTGGTAACGCTAATTCTTTGAAAGAAATTAGCTATTCTGCTTTTAGCAACGCAGCGACTAAAGTTGACTCAAACACTAACTTTAATGCCAACGTTGAAAGTATAGCTCTTCCAGATTCTGTAGAGTATCTTGGAGATTGTGCTTTTGCAGGGTTTGTAAAAGTTAAGAGTTTATCTTTAGGAAACGGTTTAAAGGTCATTGGTGACGCAGCATTTTTAAATTTAGGCAAACAAGCCAAACAAGCAGATGGCAAAACCGCTTTTACGAACATGACCTTAACTTTACCAAAATCTTTAAATGATGCTGCCGCAAAAGCCGCTTGTATTAAACACACCATGAATCATTCTTATAAACACACCAAGTATGATGTTTTCTGCGCAATTGGAAAATACGCATTTGATGGCGCCAATGTATTAGGCCAAGTAATTATGGAAAACGACGATGACAACGTTAACAACGCGAGCTATACAACATCAATGTATAGTAACGCATTTGTTAGATGTGAAAATTTATATCGTTTTGAAACAAATTACAATTTGGCAATTGTTGGGAAAGATGCTTTTAAAGGAAGTACTAACTTGCGAGAATTGTTCTTATCTGCAAAAAAAACATATCCTAGTAGCCTTGCAACCCAAACAATCAAATACCAATGGAGCTGTGATGAAGATAACCTTGGTACTTATGGTGGAACACTTTTCACCGGTTCTAGTCCAGATTTAGTTATTTATGTCAATGGATCCAGTGCTCCAACAGAGTTGAGTGATTCAAATACGGATAATGATGATGCCGCTAAATTAGCCCCATGGAACGCGGAAACATTTTTATCATATACTAGTGACTTAGGTGAGAATACAGCGGAGAACAACAATAATAGAAATGGTTTTTCAAGAGCGTCAATTCCAACCTTCTATAACATCGACTATAAGGCCACAGGAGGAATTACATATTGGAATCCAAAAACAAATAGTATTCAAGCTTCTAAGCCAACGCAACTATCTAATTATACAGATGGAACATACGCTTCTGTTGTTAGAGTTACTTTAGACACAGAACCTGTAACTTATGAATATACTTTTGCAAGATATTATTGTGATGGATCACACGGCACAAGTGTTGTAGATTTAACAAAGATTAGTGGCATTTCTGATTATGGTTTAGAAAATGGCACAAATAAGAAATTAACTGTTGTTGGAGATGAATCTTTTGCAACCAAAAACACATATGGCTCATCAGGAACGACTCAAGGATTATATTTCATTTTGCCTGATACAATAGAAACGATTGGCGAAAGAGCCTTCTTTAGAAGGACAGCAACTGGCGCTGACTACAACGCTAGTTATGGCACAAGAATTATTACATATCGTAGTTCTTCTGGTGCAAATTCAGGCAAAATCGTTAAATCAAATGGTACAGAATTTTATGATGATGGCGAAGGCGCAAAAGACTCAGCGTTTACTGCAGATTTAGCTACGGCAAGATATTGTGTATTGCCAAGCGGAACAACAAAAATCAAGAAGAATGCTTTCTATAACCACACATTCACTAGCATTAATATTCCAGCAAGCATTGACTTTATTGGTAATGGTGCGTTCTATGTTAACCCTGCTGCTAGCAATCAAGTAACAACAGATTCCATCACCATTGGATCAAACAACTATTTTAAAGTAGATTCAACCGCCAAAGGCGTTTACTACAATCCGGGTAACGACAATGCTAAGAAAACGCTTATTTATCAATATGGTACTAGTGGAGGCGCTTTAACTATTGCCGCTGATACGAAAGCAATTGGTTTCCATGCTGCTGCAAATAGCACATATTCGTCAGTCAATCTTAACGGAACAACTGGTTCTAATGGTGTAAAAGTAATTTATGGTGGTGGTTTCCAAAATAATAAATCACTAAGAAAAGTTACTGGTGTTAAGAGTTTGAGATATATTGGTTCTATGAAAAACGCTAGTGCCCCATATTATACAAGTTTAAGAGACAGTTGGAATGATGCTGATTATGATGAAATATGGGACAGTACTATGAATAGCCATTTTGATAACACTGATTATAGAGACTATGCATATAAAAACAGAGCTATTTATGAATCCCTTTATGGTGCATTCAAAGGTTGTACAAACCTTGAAGAAATAGACTTTGTTTCAATGGGATCATCTATACGAAAGATTGGTGCTGCTGCGTTTGAAGGAGATTCGAAACTATACAAGATGACTGATAGTTCAAAAACTTATACATATTATACCTATAGCAAGACAGGCGGACTTTCTGCTGCAACTACTTACACACAAGGTGTTAATTCCACTAATGGAGTGATGGATTTAACTTATAACACAAATCTCAGAAGTATTGGAAAAGCAGCCTTTGCAGGTTGTACCTCAATTAAATATATTCATCTTCCAGTTACAGAAAGCGATCATTCAAAAGAATCACATTTTTATGTAGGAATGGATCCAGAAATTGTCTACTACAGTGGCGGGTATAAATCAAAATCATACACAGGATATGCTAAAATACTTAATGATAATCAGGGAACAGCAGTTCTTGTTGGTGAAGTAATAAAACAAGCAAACCAAAAACTTGCTGGGCATAAAAGCGCAGATAAACATTATCCAAATGGATGTTTTGGTTCTAAGAATAATGTCTACTATTATGTTGATCCAGGAACATCGCTCAGCACTGGTTATTCATCATCAGATGTTCAAGCAACCGACATTGCTACAACCACCGATCTTGATGGTGGATGGGCTAAGTATTGGACAACATACAATGGATGTTACATTATATTTAATGATATTGACTCTGTTATTGATTGGTTTGTTGATTCGCATTATACAACTTATGGAGCAAGCATTACCGATCCAAACGCTGTTAATCCATAAAACCATTAAACACTCACGCACGTGGGTGTTTTTAATATAAAAGAAAAGTGATGTTTCCATCACTCATCTTTAAACTCTCTATTTGAGAACAATAATCTATCCACCAAGAAACCTGTTACTTTCTTATTTAAGAGATAAAGTGGATAAGATATAACTGCAAACCCTAATAAGAATAGACCTTGTTCTAAATCCATCGTTCTATAGAACACAAATTGAGCGTTACTTCCTAAATGGTTGATTTCATATGTAAAGATATTAATTATCTTTGAACCTGCTGCATATTTGAGCATATCTGTACCACTGACAATAAAGAATTCAGGGATGAGATATAACACTAATAACATTAAGCCAATCGTGCAACCAAAGAGAACTTTTCTAAACTTCGTAAATGGACGACAATTTTCAAAGAAGATAATAATGCCAGAAATAGTGACACATAATGACATAAGAGGAATCCATCCAAAGGATGTAATCTCTCCATCAGTGAACACTGTTTTCATTAGTTCTAAATCAAATGTTCCAGTAGATGCAGTTTGCCTAATGATGCAGTAGACCATAATAAGTAGTACTGGTAAGAACATATAGAATCCGGAGACAATCGCGGTCTTAGTAACATTTTTATAGAAGTTACCCTTAACTCTTGTCTTATCAGGCTCTAAAGCGACAAATACGGAAGCAATACCTGTAATAAAGATATTAACCATCGACATAACAGTTGGTTGAATCATGTGAGCAATACCTAAAAGGATTGGCATTAAAGTAATAAATAACCATAAGAAGTCTTTCATCACGAATAATGATGAAGATCTTTGAATATTGTTAACAACACGTCTTCCTTGGAAGACAGCTTCTTTCATATTGGAGAAGTTAGAATCTAGAAGAATTAAATTAGCAACGTTTTTAGTTGCTGCCGCTCCATTAGCGAGAGCAATAGAACAATCAGCTTGTTTAAAGGCAAGAAGGTCATTTAAACCGTCACCAGTAACTCCAGTGATTCTTCCGTTCTTTTTAAGGATAGCGATGATATCTGCTTTTTGGTCAGGATTAACTCTACCAAAGATTGCGTTATTCATGACAATTTCTTCTAGGTTATCTTGTTCGGTAACCTTGCTCATATCAACACATTTATCCCAGTTAGCGATACCAGATTGCTTTGCTATATAACTAACAGTGCCGATGTTATCTCCAGAGATGACTTTAATATCAACATCGTTTTCTCTAAACCACTCCATGGTTGGTTTAACTTCTGGTCTAATTGTGTCTCTAATGATGAACATCGCGACATTTTCACGTTTTCCAGGAAGTAAATCTTCGTTTTTAAAGTCTTCATTAATCTTCGCTAAAAGGACCACTCTTAAGCCGTTTTTGGCGTATTCATTAACTTGATTAAGAATGTTTTGGTCACCAGTTAAATATTCAGGTGCCCCTAAAGCGTACCAACCAAGGTTTTTAAATTTAACTGCAGAATATTTACGAGCGCTTGAGAATTGAATTGTGTTTTCTATTTCAAAGTGCTTTTCTTTTCCAAATTTATTTTCAAGGGCAGTGGATGTTTGATTCTTTGACTTAAAGGCAAAGAGATATCCACTTATAAGTTTATTTAATTCTTCTTCATTTACTTTCCTATCAATGATTTCAAACGATTCTACAGACATTGTTCCATCTGTAAGAGTGCCAGTCTTATCTAAACACAAAGTGTTTACTCTAGAAAGCAATTCTACTGAATATAAGTTTTGGGCAAGTGTTTTACTTTGGGCAAGTTTAACAACACCTGTTGCCATCGCTACTGAAGCTAATAAAGCCATACCACATGGAATCATATAAGCAATAGTGGTGCCACTATAGAAAATAGAGTTAGTCATAACTGTTTCTTCTCCCCAGAATGATGGGAATAGTGGAAGCTTTGATTCAGGTGGTAAGATTTGGTTTGCTCTAATGCCTTGAAGAGTTTCATTAGCAAAAACAATTAAGGCGAGTGGGATAGCAATAAACGCCATGGTTTTGATAATTTTATTAATTGCTACCATTAAGCGTGATTTTGGTTGCTTGCTAGCCTTAGCTTTACTTTCAATTGATTGAATATATGTATCGTTACCAATCTTATCAGCGAGGATGTAATTATTTCCGGAAACCACGAAAGAACCCGCATATAATACATCTCCCTTACTCTTTTTAACTGGTACTGA
>OCTW011537853.1_pt1 | contig 18253 bp, 9 predicted proteins | sample 1539671 | NCBI WGS metagenome assembly OCTW01 (sample SAMN02144230, study PRJEB22623) | gut metagenome | biome: sheep rumen | host: Ovis aries | place: New Zealand
ATGGTTTTTCAGCGAGAATGCATCGTCGGCAAAGTCGAAACGGTCAAAGCAATACGAGATATTCTCCCAGTTAACCAAATCCTTGGAGTGCAGAATCACCAAGCCAGGTACGGTATGCATAGTGGTGCCTGCCAGATAATAGTCGTCGCCAACACGCAGAATGTCGGGGTCGGAAAACTCATCATAGAAGAGGGGATTGGTAAACGTGCCGTTACCATTATCAGCCGTCCACGACTGTGCATGAACGTTCAACGGTGCGGAAAAACAGGTAAAAGCGAGAAGCATGTATATCGCTATCAACCAAACATTTTTTCTAACCACATTAATTACACTAACTCTATAGCCCATGACTTCTCGCTTTATCATTTTATTCATTATAATAAACATTCTACCTATTCTACTCTACAAAACCTTCCATAATGGCCGTTGGTGCGGCCTTACTATCAAAGGCGCCAAGCTTATATCCACCAGGAAGGCACTGAGGTTCCCAGTAAAAAACACCACGACAATGCCCGTTTGTATTGTGACGTGACTCACGTATGACACGAGCCAGTTGACGCCGACCTTCTTCCATCTTCTCTGGATGACGTTCATCTACCTCATAGCCTGTTTCAACAATCATAACATCACAGTTGTACTTCTCGCTGACATAACGTATATTATTGATACAGTCGGTAATGATTTTATCCGCCTTCAAATCCGGATGCCCATCCATTGCCCAATAGGGATATAGCGACATCCCAATCATGTCGAATTTTCCACCATACTTAAGAATCGTATCCAGATTATAATCGTACAGACTCTGAAGATGCCCTCTATCAAGATGAACAATAACTACAGCCTCTGGAAATATTTCCTTAACAGCATCATACCCAGCACGGATGAACCCTGCATAATTCTGCGGTTGTGTTTTGATATGTCCCATTGAGTGGGTTATGATTGTATTTCCAAGTGAATCTTTGACCTCCCAACCTTGTTCATTGGTTTTTACACTCCAAAGCATACCATTGGAAGTCTCGTTTCCGACCTGTACCCATTTGGGGGTTATACCATTCTCCTTAAGTAACGATAGGACCTCTTTCGTATGATTACGTAAATCCTGCTTCATTTCTTCAAAAGAATGCCCCAACCATGCTTTTGGTATGGGCTGTTTAGCAGGGTCGGCCCACCAATCACTATAATGAAAATCCACCATCAGATCCATCCCCAAATCTTTTACACGCTTAGCCATAGCCAATAAAGCATCCTTATTGCAGTCGCCAGCGGGAGGGTTAACCCAGACACGCATACGGATAGCAGAGATTTGATAATCATTCTTCAACAATTCCAAGCATTCACGCTCCTTTCCATTACGATCATGAAAAACAACGCCACGCTGCTCTTGCCCCATCAAGAAGCCTACATCAGCACCTTTCACAAAATCATTAACAATTCCGTTCACCTGCTGCGCTTTTGTTTGTAAAAAAGCCATCAGTAGTGTTATGAATAGCACATGCTTCCTCTTCATTCTTGTTTCAACTTGTTATTTAATAAACTTTTTACCGTTCTTAATATATATGCCCTTTCTCTGCGGATTGGTAACGCGTCGCCCTTGCAGGTCATAGACATACCCATCAGTGCGGTCATCAGCCTTAAGAGCAGAGATACCTGTAGTTGTATCAGTAGCCATCTGAGCCTTGATATCGCTTGCCGACATCGCATTATTCTGTATGAGCAGTTTGGCAAACATGAACCTAGCGTCATTATCCGTCCAGTCCCATGCTTGATTACCACCAAGACAGATATACTCTAAATCAGAGCCATGATCGAAAAGTCCTGTAACACACTGACCTTCTACAGCAGGGTTAAGAACCCATTGGTTTGTTACTTCGCCATCCAAATACTGGATAACCTCATTAGCCTTAAAAGTGATGGTGTAATAATGCCATTTACCATCATCAAGCCAGTTACGCACATAATTATAAGCCGCATCGCCAACTTCCCATGCTTTTTCATTATAGATATTCACCTTGCCATTTACGTGGTTTGCACCAGCAAAATCACAATATCCAGAACAGTTCACTTGTACAGGGCCTCTACTCTGCATAATCAGCATTGGCCAAGTATTTACTGTACCTGGTGCCGAAGCATAAGCCGAGAAGAGAGGTGAATATACATAGTCGGTCAAGGAGCCAGCATTAGAAGCATTAACCCAGAACGCAATAGTCATTTGTTGGGTTTCCTGTGAATGTGACAGGACATCCTCTGGCAGCAATAGGTAGTGACTGCGTACTGCACCACCGCCATTCTGATATACGTGTCCAAATGTAGCATCCTCCACAAAAGAGCCGCTCCCGACAATGGTGAGCCCATCGGTTGAGCTGAAGTCCTGCTTATATTGCCATGTTGGCTCTATTGGCGGATCAGCAGGAGTGGTAGCATCAGTATATTTGTATCCCCAGATAGTAACACCATTTTTGGCCAAAGCAGTAAAAGCCGCCACCTTTGACAGGCCTGGCTCCATCGTCTGCTCTACCATCACACCCTTATACTCAGAACCACCAATATTGATTGCGACATAAGATGTACCTTCATTTATATTCCAGGTTCCTGACATCGCCCCACTGATACTTCCATCAGCATTCAGCGACACCTCCACAGGCGTAGCCAGCTCACTATTCGTATGGTCCAGCCCATATCGGTGGATCAGCAACTTATAACCTCCGGGGATTTTATCAGTAGCCATCTGTTGTGTAGTAGCTATATCTGCATTTTTCACTTGTTCGCCAGTATATTCAAAAGGCGCAGACACCAGCCATCCATCTTCATTCACAAATACCTGATGAACGCGGACTTCATGGCCCTCGCCACGGTTCTGAAAGCGGGTGTGATACACCAGATAAGTCCGCCCGTCTTCAGCATCGATAATACTATTGTGTCCTTGTGCGCGCTCGCTCCAATCACCTTTTGTCTGGTTACCCCATTCGCCATACGCACCCAGGATATTCACACCGCGACTATCGCTATTGGGACCATAGTTCATCACATATTTGTTATATACAGCACTCGTTCCATCCGCATCAACGTATGGCCCGTCAGGATTCTCAGAGCGGAACACACGCATCTGGTAGCCCCCTTTTGCCTCAAGTCCTCCATTCGTGACGAAAAGGTAATAATAGTTGCCGACATGCTCAATATAGCTGGCCTCGCCTGAAACATAATAACCTCCAGCAATCTTCTTTCCGAAGTAGGGATCAACAGTAATACCATTGCCAGAGCCAGCAAGAGTATATGTCACATCATAATCACGCAGACCTGTATTCTCATCAAGTTCGAGCATCCAGATACCACCGCTCCATGAGCCATACGACATCCAGAGTTTGCCCGTCTCATCATAAAACACGCACGGATCAATGCTGTTTGGCCAACGCTCTCCCCAATTACCTCTGCCAGTCGTTGGCATGGCATAGCGGCTTGGCAGTGACGATTGAGTTCCGATAACAAGTTCCAAGTCGGTATCCTTATAAGCACTGCCTGTATGGAAACCACTCATCACCACAGGAGCCTGATAGCGATAGGGGCCTTCAATATTATCAGCGGTAAGAAGTACGATGCTTGAATACCAGAAGTCACCATTGACACTCATATACATGCACCACTTGTTCATCGCCTTATTATAAATGACATCGGGAGCCCACAGATTCCCACTGATATCATAACTGCTGCTACCCCGCTTTGCCCAAGCAAGAGGATTAAAATAAGGCAGATCAACTTCCTTACCACCTTTTGTTACTTTTGTCACAACAGGTGTAGTAAACGCATCCTTGCTATAAGCATTGCTATTTGTACTGGTCTGCCATGGCACACCTCGATAATCTGTATATCCATTCCCCATCTGCTCATTGCCGGTATTGATGGCAGTCCAACTCATCAAGTCTTTTGTTTTTGCAACAGCTCGATGAGATCCGAAAATATAATAAGTTTGAGATGCTGGTTCCCAAACGATGCTTGGATCGTGTACACTCACGCGTTTAAGCGAATAAGACAATGCACTCAATGGCATTAATACGGAAAGTAAAACTATCAATTTCTTCATCGGAGTAAATACTTTAATTATACTTATTTCAACTTCGGCCAACCATCAGTTGTCCATTTGATTGGGGCCTGATAGAGAATTGAAGCTCCCTTATGAGCGATGCTATAGCCATGACACACAAAGATGTCTTCGTCACCAAAGGTATAAGCTGCACAATGTCCAGCAGCCTCGAATGTTTTTTTATCACCTTCTAAGAAAAGTGTTCCGCCACCATAACGCATATCCTTGCCGTCACGATCCAGATATGGACCAGCGACATTTCTTGAACGTCCTACTGCTACACGATAGTTGCTCTTTGAACCGCGGCAGCAATAATCCCACGATACAAACAAATAATACCATCCGCCATTTTTAAATATAAACGGAGCTTCGATAGCATTAGTACCTGCATATTTTGACGTTGGATTCGGTTCGGTTGGTTTAAAGTCTGGATCGTATCTGCGCGCAATAGTCTGCGGTTTCTCACCAGCCAAAATATGCATAGTGGAATCCAGCCGTGCCAATTGGATACCATCCCAGAACGATCCCCAAACAATCCAGGGATTGTCATTATCATCAATAATAAAGTTAGGGTCAATGGCATTCCAGTTGTCACGTTTTTCTCTTGAAGTCACGATACATCCTTCGTCCTCCCACATGGGAAAAGCCAAAGAACGATTACTCAGCAAGCCGATAGAAGAACCGTTTTTACCAAAGGTAGAGCAGCTATAGGCCATCCACCAACGTCCATGCCACTTGATGACATCTGGTGCCCATACATGATTGCGAAATCCTGGCACTGAGTCTGAAGCCCAACCAGGAACTACAGTCATCACAGGATTGGGTAATACAGTCCAAGTTTTCCTATCCTTCGAAGTCATCTGCTGGATACCCATACCTGTGGCATAGATATAGTAAGTACTGTCTTCGTAGGCCATCACAGGGTCGTGCACCATCGGAGTATCCGTTTCAAATGCTTCCATCTGGCGGTATCGACGTTGCTGAGCAGAAATGCCAACTACAAAGCATAACAACAACAATATGGAGAAATATTGTTTCTTCATCACACAACATTTATTTAAGTAAAAAAAAGAATAAATGGGGCGGCACTTGAATGGTCCGCCCCATTTTTAGTGATTATTATTCTGTAGTTTCTGCTGTCGTATCTTCTTTCTTGGAAGAAAGTTCCCAACCCGGATTCTGGCTCCAACCAGAAATAGCCTTCACCTCATCATCAGGAATCGGGAAATAATAGTTCTTAGGACTACGGAAAGCACGAACAGGATCCTTCAGACTCTTATTATAGCTATAAGAACCATTGAATGTTCCATCCTCATTTGGAGAGCTATCGGGAGTAACGCCATACAGATTGTAAACCTGCTTATACATCGGCAGATTAGTCTCAGAAGATGCAGTCTTGCCTTCGAACAGCTTCCAACGGCGCTCATCAAAGTAGCGATGATCCTCGAATACCAACTCAATACGACGCTCATTCTGAATACGCTCCATCAGTTTGTCGCCAGAAAGACCAGAGTATGCGGGCATTCCGACACGGGCACGTACCTGATTGACATACTCCATAGCTTTCTGAGCATTACCTGCACCAGCATAAGCCTCAGCACCATTCAACAGAATCTCACCATAACGGAAGATAGGACATGCATGACGGTAAGACGATGGACTCTTGAAAGACATCTTGTTGACAAACTTCTTGGGATAGTAGCCTGTTACAGTACCTCCGTGAAGCTCTGCGTAGTCGATACCCGTCTGGCAGACATCAATGGCACGCTCCTCACCATTTGTCTTGTCACCCCAGATAGAACCATGATGCAAGATGGTCTGATCCAGTCGTGGATCGCGATTGGCGTAAGGATTCTGCTCATCGTATGTGGGATCCTCATCTATAGGCAGACCATTGATTGTCTCATAAGCATCTACAAGATTCTGGGTCGGATTCGTACGGCCATAGGCCTGGTTTGTACCAGCAAAACCACATGGAGAGCAAGACCACTCAATAGCATCAGTAATCCATACTGAACGAGAGAAGATAAACTCATTATTCAGAGTTGGTTCCGACACGAAACAATCGTAATAGTCACTCTCTGGATGACCTGTGCTGTAAAGCTTATAGGCACGTGCTCCAAGGGCATTGTTCTTAGTTACGAACTCGTCAGCCGCAGCGGCGGCAGCCTGCCACCAATCCTTATTGCCATTAGGATTGTTAAGTGGAGATGCTTTATAAAGCAGCGCACGACTCTTAAGAGCCAGCACAGCAGCACCATTCACACGTCCCCAGTTCTCATCCTCATTAGCATAACGGAATGGCAGGGCATCCTTGATGGCATCACACTCAGAAACTACCCAATCCACTACCTCGGCAAAAGAACTGCGGGGAGGCATTGGGTCGCTCGTATTCATAATGTAGGGGCCACCATCTTCAGTTACAAAGATAGGTGCAGGACCAAACCAGCATGCCATATCGAAAGTAAGGATGGCACGGATGGCACGTGCCTCAGCCAACCAACGATCTCCAAGTTTATTATCGTCACCAGACTTTGTGGCATTACCGATAACGTCAACACGGGCATTCTGTAAGAACTGATTGCAAGCACGAATACCTTTTGTATCCAACTCATAGTAATAGTTAGCGAACTGATGATTAGTAGCATCAAAGGCATCATTATGAACCTGATGATAGTAGTGCACATCCCAATAAGAAACGGCATTATCGGTCATAGCATCCTTCGAAGCATTCAGATACTGTCCATCGGTATAGCCATGAAAAGCATCTGGCAGATAAGTATAGATGTTTGCCAGGAATCCACGTGTGTTATCGTAGTCGCTAAACACGTTATCAGCCTGCTGCGTAAGGTCAACCTCCTTGTCAAGGAAGTCTGAGCAAGAGGTTGTGGCTCCTGCCAAGGCAAACACTATTGCGGAAATAATTATATTCTTTTTCATATTTCTATCGTTTTTAGAATCCAATGTTTACACCTACGTTGAAGATACGAGTCTTCGGGTACCACCAGCAGTAGCTCATAGGCTTCTCTGGGTCCATTCCCTTTGGCAGATGACTCCAGTTCTTCAGGTTATAACCTGATACGTAGATACGGCACTTAGTCATACGAGCCTTAGAAATTAACTTGAGTGGCAGGTTGTAGCCAAACTCAATATTACGAAGAGACAGATAGTTACCATTTACAATCCATATATCATTCTGATAGGTACCTGTTCCGCGGTCAGAGTCGATAGCATTATATCCGCCCCATACAGGACGAGGATACTTTGCATTCACATTACGTGAGTCGTTAGGATCGTCGGTATAGTATCCCCAGAAGTTTACACCCTCATGAGTTGACATATTTGACCAACCAGAGAATGAAGCTGCTGGTGAAATGAATACATTACGATTCAGATAGGCAGTCATCACAACCTTCAGGTCAAATCCCTTATACTCAGCACTCAAAGATACGCTTGGTGTGATTTCCGGCATAATGGTATAACCTACAGGAATCATATCATTAGAGTCTATCTGACGGTCGCCGTTCAAGTCCTTGAACACAGCAGTTCCAAGAGGCTGGTTACCAGCAGACGCCGTGTTATAAGGATATTTCTCCGGGTGAGCTATAGCATCCTCTTGCGAGGTGGCAATCAGAGCAGGATCGCTGGCCCACTGTACAAACTGATACTGGTTCCATCCACCGACAGTACCATTGAACACACTCTCATACAATGCCTGTACAGAGGTTTGCTCGAAGATACGCTTGCCGGTCTTACGCTGCCACTCTACATTGGGTTCAAGCTCGTCCATCTCGGTGATGCGGTTTGTATTCCAGCTAATCATGGCCTCAACGTTATACTTGAAGTCACCAATACGATTCTCATGCCCCAAAACAGCCTCGATACCCCAACTCTCAACCTTACCGTAAGAATCCTGAGCTACCGCGATACCGATACCTGTAGGAATAGTGTTACGATCGATCAAAATCTGTGAACGCCACTCTTTGAAGTAGTCAATTGAACCATAAAGTTTTCCACGCCACAAACGCCAGTCTGCACCAACATTCACCATCTTAGAGATTTCCCATTTGTTGTTAGTATTACCAGCCAGAGTTTCAGCCATACCATTTACATTGGTAGCATTGATACCGAATGCATAGCCATTGGCAGTTCCATAAGTTGACTGGTAAGGATAACGACCTGTGTCGGCAGTTGTTGTTTCGCTCTGACCTGTTCTACCATAGCTGGCACGAATCTTGGCAAAGTCGAGCCACTTAGCCTTCAGGAATTTCTCATTGCTAAGGATCCATCCTGCACCTACACCCCAGAATGTATCCCAACGATCCTCTGGTGCATAGTTATCGTTACCCATACGAGAAATACTTGCATTAAGGATATAACGATTGTCATATACATAGTTGGCATATCCGTTCCATGACAGGTTACGACGAGAAGACAGACTTGCAGGAGCATGATTCTCCGAATCCAGTGTATTGATGCGGTTCTGATATGTACGAACGAACGCACGAGCATCTACATGATGCTTACCAAAGTCACGATCATAAGAGAATCCCCAGTTGAAGTTGATATTATAACTGTTGGCACGCTCTGAAGCTGTTGGGTTACTCAACTCAGCATAGGTATTTGTACGCGTGTACTTAAAGTCCTCAACTCGCTGAACATCAGGATTGTTATAGTCATAGGTGAATGCATCATAAGTACATGTCTGCTGAGACATAAATACGTCGAATGCATCGAACGACAGCGTCAGATTCGTCTTCAGTCCAGGAGTGATGGCACCAAGATCGCCCGTCACATTCAAGGTAGAATAGAGATTACGGCGACGGTTCTTATTACGTCCTCCAGAAGCCATCTGATTGATTGGGTTACGTGCAGAACCTGAGTAGGCACCTGTAGAATAAACCGAACCATCAGGATTAAATACCGGAGCCATTGGTGTAGCCTCTACAGCACCGAATGTAGTCAGATCGAACACAGAAGTCAATGACTGTGATATATTGTCAATACGCCCACCAAGGTCGAGACCTACCGTCACATACTTATTGACATTGATATCGATGTTAGAACGTAAGTTCCAGCGATTCAGCGTATGGTCGGTAGAGAAGTGGTCATTCCAGCTTGTAGCAGTCTTGTTCCACATACCCTCCTGACGGAGATAAGAGAAACTTACATAATAGCGGGCTATATCATTACCACCAGACAGCTGCAGGTTCGTCTTATAAACGGGGGCAGCTTCGCGATACAGCTGATCAAACCAGTTGGTGTTGAAATACTTGTAGCGACGGATATCGTCATCGGCATATCTGCCACCCTCAGAAACAAACTTATACTCAGCAATCTGCTCATCGCTCCAAAGGGGATCCTGTCCGCTAAGGTACTTCACGCGATTCTGAGTGAGAGCCATGTTGTATGAGTTCTGGTTCTCCATCTTATCAGTAAGCGTCTGGAAACCAACCTCCTGTGTAAAGTCAATCTTGGTCTTACCCTTATCACCACGCTTTGTTGTTACAAGGATAGCACCGTTAGCACCACGCATACCATAGATAGCTGTTGCAGCAGCATCCTTCAACACTGTGATATTCTCAATAGGGAATGCATCAAGGAAAGAAAGGTCACGCTCTACATTATCCACGATAATCAACGGATTACGTGCATTACGGTTCATGGTACGAATACCACGAATATACATCTGAGTCTCAGTCCATCCTGGCTCTGATGACCATTCATAAGTCTCAACACCCGCCAGAGTAGAGTTGAATGCATTCTGAAGCACTGTTACTGGATAGCGTTGCAGTTCTGTACCCTTCACTACCGAACGGCTCTCAGTCATATACTTCTCCTTCTTCGAACTGAATGCGATAGGCATCATCTTCTCCTGCGGAGTAAGTTCTGCAGTGAGAGTAATGACAAAAGTCGATGCATTTGGATCGAACTTTACTACGGCATTCTCATAACCCAGTGCTGCAGCACAGATATCATCATCGGTTCGAGCACCTTTCAGTGTAAAGTTACCATTCTCATCTGTCAGCACAATTTTGTTATCCTCAGCCACATTTACTACGGCACCGATAACAGGTTCACCGTCTGCATTCACCACACGACCTTTCACCTCGCGCGTATTCTGTGCAGCTGCTGTCAGAGAAACTCCCAACATAGCTACAGCAAGCAGACATCTTGATATCTTATAGAATCTTTTATTCATAATCGTTACATTGTTAGAGTTTACCAACCACTATTGTTCGTAATGTTTGCCTTCCATACTTCGCCTTCAGGAATTGGGTAGAGATACATTTTATCCTCGAACACACGATTCTGAGCCACTTTACGAGTGATAGAACCATCGGTAGCTACCGTAATACCATAGATAGGACGTGCAAGTGCCTCCTTAGCACAGTTCCAACGACGTACATCCCAAGGACGATGCTCCTCAAAGGCGAACTCTACTGTACGCTCCTTGTGGATAAAGTTGCGCATGGCAGACTGAGAATTCAGATCTGCACGATCGGCTACATTACCTGTAATACCTGCGCGATGACGAACCTGATCGAGCAAACTGCAGATCTCTGCCTTATTGGCATTATAATCCACCTCGTTAAGAGCCTCAGCATAGTTCAGAAGGATTTCTGCATAGCGGATAATTGTCCACAGACGATGGGCAGTACCACCATGGTTAGAAGCGAGGATCGTCTCAGGTATATACTTACGCATATAATAGCCTGTAGGAGTGGCGTTGGCATTACCAGTCATATTGTCAGGATGACCGGCAATCACATCAATGCTACGATTGTTCCATATTGAACCTTGATACAGGATGGTAGCAGCCAAACGAGGATCACGGTTTTCCCACATGGTAGCATCAGCATAGCCACTGGCAGCATTGATGCTGGGGGTAAGACCATTATAAACAGGTGCCCCTGTTACATCGTAAGCGGCGAATGGAGCAGAACCATCAGCCATGTCATACATATCCACCAGGTTCTGGGAAGGACAGTTACCACCATTGCCACCTTCACCAATAGGAGTATCATTCTGAATACCACCCCAATTAATTACAGCATCATTCCGATAGAAAATTGTCTCGGTATTCTCTCCTGTGTATGGGGTACGGATTAGAGCATAATAGTAATTTTGCTCATTAGTATTACCAGCCTTTGAATAGAGACTATAGTTGCCGCCAAATTCATCAATGAATGCCTTAGCAGCATCCGCAGCCTGCTGCCATGTCACACCACTCTCAGAAGCATAACGAGGACTGGCCATATAAAGCAGAATACGAGTCTTAAGAGCTGCAGGTACAGCAGGATTCAAGCGTCCTGCACGAGAGGACTCTGTTGACTCAGCATAAGTCAACATACCCTCGCCACAAGCATCCAACTCATCAAGTATAAACTTGATATACTCGCTGGTTGAAGGACGTGAGGTATAGTTCTTCAGCAGGTCACCATTAGGATCAAGTACCTCGGTGATGATGGGCACAGGACCGTAGCGCAGGAAGAGCTCCCAATGAAAATAGGCACGGAAGAAACGAGCCTCGCCCTTAACCTGAGCCTTCTCACTTGCAAAAAGCTCATCAGTCTCATCGGTTGGCTTAGCCACATTATCAACTTCGGCAAGTGTCATGTTGCACTTACGGATGCCACGATAGCGACTCTCCCATACAGAAGTGAATTCGGCAGCACCGCCACCTCCATAATAGTTACCGATATTAAACGTGGTACGAGTACCACCAGTAGGAATTGCGCACTCAGCCAAGTCAGTAGCAGCATCAAGCCACGAGTTGTTGATACGCAGGGCACCGTGAAGCAGGAAATTATATGTATCCCAGTGGAACTGCTGTGCATTTTTCCATCCGCTGAATGTTTTCTCCTTAGTCAACTCGTTACTCGGCTCCTTGTCGAGGAAGTCACTGCATGAAGAGAGTCCCATAGCGGAAACCAGTGCCAATGATGCGAATATGATAGATTTCTTCATTGTTTCTAATATTATATATAATGTGTACTCTTTAGAATGTTACGTTCAGACCGAAGTTGATCGTCTTACAGATAGGATAAAGGTTTGAACCATTGCTCTCAGGGTCTGTCAGTTTGTCAAGATGATCCCATGTAATCAGGTTGTTCGCATTGACATAGAGACGGCACTGACTCATACCTACGTGCTTAATCCAGTTCTGTGGCAGCGTGTAGCTCAATTCCACATTCTTCAGACGGACGAAAGAACCGTTCTGTAAGAAGAAAGAGTTCGGACGCTGGTTGTGGTCTCCGTAAGAAGCATAGTGCAACAGAGGATACTTGGCATTAGCCAGATTCTGACTTTCACTTACTGCAGGATTCCAACGATCCAAATGATGCTGCTTAACCTTTCCACCATTGACGAAAGCAAACATAGCCTCCGCATCATAGTAACGGCTTACATGATCAACACCCTGGAACATCACGCTCAGTCCCCATCCTTTGTAGTTGGCACTGAGAGTAAGAGCATAAGTGTTTTCTGGCACATCGCTATAACCGATGAAGGTTTCATCACGATCATCAATAAATCCGTCACTATTCATATCGCGATACTTCAGGTCGCCAGGCTGCAACTCTTTCATAGCAAAGGTTGACTTAGCACCTGTATAATTGCCATTAGCATCAAAGTCGGCACTGGTTACAAAACCATCAGCTACAAGACCAAAATACTGTCCGATAGGATGACCTTCACGCTTGCGATAGTCCGTCTTACCAGAAGGCTCATCCATTGAGATAATCTCGTTGCTGGCATGTGAGAACGTGAAACCTACACTATACTGGAAATCCTTACCAATCGTATTGTTGTGATGAAGCTCTATCTCAACACCCGAGTTCTTGGTCTCACCCAGATTGGCAGCGGCCATGGTTACACCTACCCACTGTGGACGGGTGAGATACTCTGTAAGAATATCATTACGTCTCTCATAGAAATAATCGATATTACCAGTAATCAAACTATTTAGAATATTGAACTCAAGACCTACATTGTACTTATGAGCACGCTCCCATGTCACGTCAGCATTAGGATACTGCTGCTCATAGATACCTGTAGTACCAGTTGTTCCGAAATAGTAGTCGTTTGAAATCTGACTCCACTTCTGCTCATAGAGGAAGCGCTGACGTACACCATTTACCATATATACATCATTACCCACCTGACCATAAGATCCACGAAGTTTCAGGTTAGACAGCCACTTCTTAGTGCCTTCCATAAACTTCTCGTTGGTGATACGCCAACCAAGTGAGAATGCAGGGAAGAAACCGAAACGCTTACCGCTGGCAAAGTTCTCTGAACCATTGTAACCAGCATTGAACTCAGCATAGTAACGCTCATCGTATCCATAAGTAACACGACCTACAACACCCTGATAACGCTGTGCCAGATTTGAATCGTAACGATAGTCATTCTGCATGTAAAGCACCATCGCTGTCACATCATGCACATCATTGAATACACGTGCGTAGTTCACCTGTGCCTCCATATATAGCTTATAGAGGGCGAACTTATCGTAGCCACTTGCAAGGTTGGTGTCAGTATTGTACTTATGATAAGCATCCATAGTCTGATAGTTGGCCTCGCCATAGTTTGCACGGTCTTCAGGCTCATAAGTGGCAAAATTACGTGTATAACGGTTACGATGATAGTTTTCATAGTCAAACGACATCATAGCCTTGGCAGAGAGACCCTTTGTCAGCCAGTCCATCTTATAGTCGAAGATGAAGTTGGTTTCATTGATGGTATTAACACCTTTATAATAACCACCATCGGTCAGACGGCCTACAATATTATTCTGGTACTGAGCATTACCACCCCAAAGAGTCTTTGTAGTTTCACCATTCTGAATCTGATAAGATACTGGATAAATCCAACCAGGAGCATGATTCATCTCTGTAAAAATCTCTGCCTCTGTGGCATTACCACCTTTACGCTCTTCAAAACGAGTGCCGAAGTTAACAGAGAAAGTAAGATCCTTTGTCAGGAAGAAGTCGGCATTAGCACGGAAACCATAACGGTTGTATCCCATTGATGATGAGTTGCCATACTTATCACTACTCAGGTTCTTGAAGATAGAACCCTGATTGTAGTACTCGAGAGATGCATAATAGCGCATACGCTTGGTACCACCACGAACACTGGCATTGTAACGCTGAGCAGGAGCAGAACTCTTCAGCACCTCATCGTACCAATCAACATTTGGATAAAGCAATGCATTAGCACCTGACAACTTACCAGCTACGCTCTGCTTGAACATATCTACATCAGAAGCACTATAAGCCTCTCCAAGACCGTCGTTAGCATAAGCCTCATTCAGCAGGCTTACTGACTCATAAGAATTCAAATAAGTATCTTTACGGGTTGGACTCTGATACTGGAAGTTGGCAGTCAGGCTTACTACTGGTTTCTGCTCCTTACCACGTTTGGTAGTAATCAGCATGACACCATTAGCACCACGCACACCATACACAGCAGTTGCAGAAGCATCCTTCAGCACAGAGATTGTTTCAATATCATCTGGAGCAATCTGCGAGAAGGCACGCTCCACACCATCTACAAGAATCAGAGGTTGGGCATCACCTGCGAACGTAGCACGACCACGGATATAAATCTTGGCATCATCAGCACCAGGAGCTCCCGAAGCCTGAGATGTTACAACACCAGGAATCTTACCTGCGATGGCCTGCGATACGTTAGCTGCAGGAGTAGAAAGCAGATCCTTAGATGTTACTTGTGAGATAGCACCAATCACACTCTCTTTCTTCTGCTGACCATAACCTACGACTACCACTTCCTCAAGGGCAGTCTCGTCGTCCATAATTGTCACATTTACTACTGCACGACCATTGACTTTCACATCAATATCCTTATAACCTATATAAGATATGTGTAGGGTTGCATTGGGACCTACAGTAATACTATAGTTACCATCGAAGTCAGTGATAGTAGCATTTTTTGTTCCGACTTCTGTAACTGTTGCACCGATGATTTCTTCACCATGGCTATCAGTCACCTTTCCGGTAACCTTGCTCTGGGCGAATGCTCCCAAAGAGAGGAGCATCAACCCTGTGAGCAGGAAAAATCTGAATATCTTATTGTTCATATTCTATTCTATTTTTTAATTAATACTGATTCATCAAAGCTTGGATATCAGCTGCAGACAGAACAAAGTCAAAGAACTGAACATCGTCGAAAGCGAAACCAGCATCTGGGTCCCCCCAGTTCCATGCCTGATTACCACCGAGACAGATATAGCTCAAATCAGCTCCATTACTGAACAATCCACCGACAACCTGACCTTCAGATGTATTATCTATCTTCCAGTGATTCGTAATCTCACCGTCAAGATATTGAATAACTTCTGTCTCAGAGAATGTCACCACATAAAGGTGCCATGCCTTATCTTCCAACCAGTTGCGTACAAAGTTGTAAGCAGCATCACCTGCCTCCCACGCATTCTTATGATAAATATTCACTTTACCATTTACATGGTTGGCACCAGTAAAGTCACACCAGCCGGAACAATTAATTTGCACGCCACCACGACTCTGCAATGCCATCATTGGAGCACCATTATCACCATTAGGAGCTGCAGCATAAGCAGTAAAGAATGGACTATAAGTATAGTCATTTGTATCTCCTGCATTTGCAGCATTTACCCAGAATGCGATTGAGAGTTGCTTAGAATCTGCAGAATGAGAAAGCACGTCGGCAGGCAACTGCAGATAATTAGTACTCTTAGCACCTGCCTTATTCTGGAACACCTTACCATGAGTAGGATCACTCGTAATAGAACCAGCACCAATAATCTTGGCTCCATTCAAGTCATCAAATGTATTCTTATAATAAGGTGTAGGACCAGAAGCTCCACCTCCCATCTTTACAGTCATAATATTCTGAATGTCAGAAGGCGAAAGTGCCACATTATAGATAGCAATATCGTCGAAGGCAAAACCTGGGTCATTATCTCCCCAGTTCCAAGCCTGGTTTCCGCCGAGACAGATATACTTCAGATCAGCACCCTTACGGAATAATCCGGTCTGCGTATTAGTAGTGCCGTCCATCTGCCACTCATTCTTCAATACACCATCAAAGTAAACCTTTGCATTCTCACCATCGAATACGACTGTATAATAATGCCATTCTTTATCAGCCAACCAGTCGGTCTCATTGTGGTAGAGAATATTAGTACCTGCCAGGTTTTGTGCATCGGTATAGTCAGTCCATCCGTCGTTATTTACTTGTAATACACCACGATACTGACAAGCGAACATTGGGAAAGTATTTTCCCCATTTACAGGAGCAGCACCATAGGCCATAAACAGCGGAGCCCACATATAATCGGCTGAAGCACCTGCTTTTGAAGCATTTACCCATACACCAATTGACATCTGGTTAGTCTCAGCAGAATGAGAAAGAGCATCCTCAGGCAGCAGCAGATAGTTCTGACGCATACCACCAGTTACATTTTGGAAGATATCTCCGAAATACTTATTCGAATCCTTAGTGAACGAGCCACCGCCAACAATCTTCAAACCAGTAGTATTACTGAAATCGCTGAAGAATACAGGAGTAGGCAGAACAATACCACCACCGCTGGTAGGTTTGTCAGTCATAATCTTCTCAATCTGAACCGCACTAAGGGCATCGTCATAGATAACAATATCGTCGAAAGCAAATCCTGGGTCATTATCATTCCAATCCCATGCCTGATTACCTCCGAGACAGATATACTTCAAGTCGGCACCATTAGTGAAGAGTCCCATCTGAGTATTGTTCACTCCATCCATCTCCCACTCATTAACTACCTTGCCATCGAAGTACACTTTGGCATTTTCGCCATCAAATACTGCTGTATAGTAGTGCCACTGCTTATCAGCCAACCAGTCAGTATCATTATGGTAAAGCTTATTCTGGCCATCTACGTTTTGAACATCCGTATAGTCAGTCCAACCATTATTATTAATCTGAAGAACACCACGATATTGACAGGCAAACATCGGCATACCATTATTGGGGTTAGGAGCAGCACCATAGGCCATAAAGAGAGGAGCCCACATATAATCAGCAGAAGCACCAGCATTAGCTGCATTTACCCAAACACCGATAGTCATTTTCTTTGTTTCCGAAGAATGCGAAAGGGCATCACTTGGCAATAACAGATAGTTCTGACGCTTACCACCTGGTACGTTTTGGAATACCTTATTAAATCCAGGAGCATCGTCATTACGGAATGAACCGCCACCGATAATCTCTGCATCACCAGCGCCATTATTAAAGTCGTTGAAGTAAACAGGATCTGGCAACTTAACAGCACCTTTCTTGATAGCAGGACGAGCAATATCCTTCTCTGTCATCTGGTTACGAATGAACGTAACATCATCAATCCAGAATTCGGCTCCAGCATGACCGAGGATGACCTCCGACGTAGCATTCAATGCAGCTATCAGATTAGCATTTTCAACATCGTTTGTAGCCATGACAGCTTCACCATCAACATAGACACTAAAGCCAGTCTCTTTGATTTGAACACCTACGAAATGCTGAAACCCGTCATCCAAGCCGGTTATACCAGCTGCAGGGAGCAGCGATGTTCCGTCAGGTAGAGCTACCATTTGAGTCTCTGTCTGCTCCTTCGGAGCTCTTAACCAGAAAGTAAAACCAGCTCCGTTTTGCAACTTTACAGCAGTCAACGGATTTACCAAATGAACTTGTGCTCCATCCAGATGAAGCGAACTGTTGTAGAGCGAATCGTCATCAACGATCTCCACACCTGCGTCGTAGGATGAGACATAGGCCATGTCATCAATACTCCCCTCATTGAAAGAGTACGTGTCCATCTTCTGACGTGTTGGATAGACATCAGTACCCGCAGCCGGGTCCATCAATCCCCAATCCTCGCAAGACGAGAACATAACAGGCAGTCCAAACATACAAACAAACGCAATGAATGATTTGAAAATCTTCATAATTTTTGCTTAAGTTAGATAAAATATTAATTATAATTAGTAGAATTTTAGGCAAAATTACAAAATAACGCTATATGCATGGTGGACAAAATAACTAATAAGGTGGACAAAACGATTTTGTCCTCCATCATGCTAAAATTCTACTTCTTGAGCTATATCAATTCATATCCTTGAGCTAAATCAAGACCAAGAACTTGGATTGACA
>OCTW011612883.1_pt1 | contig 18251 bp, 12 predicted proteins | sample 1539671 | NCBI WGS metagenome assembly OCTW01 (sample SAMN02144230, study PRJEB22623) | gut metagenome | biome: sheep rumen | host: Ovis aries | place: New Zealand
TATCGAGTATCTGACCAATGTCCGCATGGATAAGGCCAGAGAACTTCTCCGTAACACTAACAAGAGTATGAAGGAGATATGCCTCGAGATCGGTTATTCGGACGCAAACTATTTTAGCCGTACGTTTAAGAAAAACGTCGGTGTTACACCATCTGAATATAAGGATGGCAAGGACAAATAATGTCAGGCTGAAAAATACTAGTATATTATCAAAAGGATCTCCGAATGAGGTCCTTTTTTCTATTGAAAGATGATAAAGTGTCAGATTTTTTGCTTTTATAGCGTATTATATATATGAATGGCCATTCATGGAGGAGGATTTCCAATGAGGAAACAAAGTATTACTGACGAAAACTATATAGAGTTACTGGCAAAGAAAGATGAGAGAGCGCTTTATTACGTGATAGAGAATTATGGGGGATTGGTCATGTCAGTAATAAGGCATTTGTTGCAAGGCTTTCCTGATGAACAGGAGGAATGCTTCGATGATGTTCTTATGAAGGTATGGGAGCATATAGAGGATTATAATAAGGATTTATGCAGCTTTCGTGGGTGGATAGTGGCTATTGCAAGGTATCAGTCTATTGACAGGCTCAGGAGGATCGGGCGTGAAAATGAAAAAAGAGTAATCCGGGCTCTTGATGATGTGAAGGATGTTCAGGCAGTCAATGATGCTTTTCTAAATATAGAAGAAACAATCGATGATGAGATAAACAGCATGCTTGAGTGTCTGTCTCCGGATGACAGAGAGATATTTAAGAGACTATATATTGAAGGGGAATCTGCCAGAGAGGTTGGGAAAGCTCTTAATATAACAGAGTCAAATATATATGCCAGAGCATCAAGGGGAAGAAAGAGACTCAGAGTTTTTCTGAAGAATCGAAAGGAGAATGAATATGACGGATAGTATTTATAGATTATTGAATCATGTAGAAACAGATATGAGCATTTATGAAGATACGTTTCTGTCAGAATATGAACAAAAACAGATAATAGAGAGAATTCATAAAAAAATACAGAGTGGATGTGAAAAAAAGCATAGAAATAGCATACTGACCAGGGTTGCAGCCGTTATAGCCGTCTGCGCAGTAACAGGAGGCATAATTGCCGGTGTAAGGATGTACAGGGCAAAGGGAAATAATACAAAAGAATCAGAAGAGTATACTCTGAGTGAAAAGTATTATATAAAAGAGGATGTTACAGTACAGGAACATCATAATGACAGACGTACAGAGGAATTCACGGATATTTCAGGTGATGTTGAGATAAGAGTGGATATTGAACTTGCAGAAGATACTGCGCACATGCCTGTGGTCAGGGTAGAACCGAGGAAGATTACCACGGAAGATATCGATAAATGGAAAGAGGTTTTCTTTGAAGGAAGTACCGCTTATGAAAAGGAAGGCTTTGATAAATATAGCCGTGAATACATCGCTGATGATGTAAATGGACATGAGGCCATAATCGGCGTTACGAATAGAGACGAAGAAGCATTAAAGATATTTTCAATATTCTTTAGCTATAATGATGGCAACAGGATATTGGATGAAAAACCATATAAAAATACTTCCGAGGAAGATGCAAGAAAAATGGCGGATTCAGTTTTGAAAGAACTGGGTATTGAGGATGAATGGTATTTTTATGATCAGTTTTCACTCGATGGCTATGATAATGGTGGGGCCCATCTTTGCGAATACTCTATAAGATATGTACCACATGGAAATGGCATTTCAGCGATTCCTGTCTATGCAAATATTTTTAGTGGGAATTGCCCGGGAAATATGTATCACAGCGAATTAGAGATTGAGATCATTAACGGGATCGTTGTTGGGGCTCTTATGTGGACACCGTTAGCAGAAAAGGAGATTCTGAATGACGATGTCAAGATGATACATATTGAAGAGGCTTATGAGATCTTTAAGGAGCAGGCTAAGACAGAATTCATAAAGGAACGTGTATGTGATCCGGAGGACCCCGGATATGATAATATGAAAGGATATGTTAAGATCAATGAAATCAAAAAGGGACTAGTACGTATCAAAGACAAGAATAATGAAAACTCATTTCTACTGGTTCCGGCGTGGGTATTCTATGGATGGAAAGACAGCAGATATGGAAATACAGAATTTCCGAATCTGGATGAATTAGGTGCAGGGGCGAGCCCTCTTATTATCATAAATGCAATAGATGGCAGCGTGATCGATCCGGACAGAGGATATTGATCAAAGCAGCTGAGTTTAAGAAGTGTTAACCATATATTGGTTAGCACTTTTTTGTTTAGGATAGCATAATGTCAAGATTGTGCTACTTAATCAGTATAGTGCTATTTTGAGAGCAAAAATTAACAGAAAGAGACAAGTTATTCATGTTGAAACAGTGATATATTCATCTCAGCAAAAAAATAACACCTATCCGATCAGGCGGGAGAAAAAAGTTCTCCGGATCGGAAGGAAGCTTTAAAAAATTACGGAGGTATAGTAATGAGAAAGTTAGGTAAGAAGATTTTAGGGCTTGCCCTTGCCGCTACGATGGTAATGGGTGTCGCAACAGGATGTGGAAAGAAGAATGATAAGTCCGATGCAAGCGGCGGAAGCAGCAAGGGCGGAAGCAGTGAGGTTCAGGTAGGAGTCGTACTTCCTACAAAGGATGAGCCAAGATGGCTTCAGGATCAGAAGCAGTTCGAGACCATCCTCAGTGATGCAGGTTTCACAAATCAGGTTCTTTTCAGCCAGGGCTCTTCAGCAACTGAGAGAACAAATGTAGAGACACTTATTTCAAAGGGCATCAAGGTCCTCATCATCTGTCCACAGGACGGACCTGCAGCAGCTGCAGCAGTTGAGGAAGCTAAACAGGCAGGCGTTAAGGTCATCGCTTATGACCGCCTCATAACAGGAACAGAATCAGTTGATTATTACGTAACCTTTGACAGCTTTGCAGTAGGAGCTGCTCAGGGTCAGTATCTGATAGACAATGCACCTGCAGGAAGCGGTATCCCTCTTTACCTCTACGCAGGTGCAGCAACAGACAACAACGCTTTCGTATTCTTCGAGGGTGCATGGAGCGTTCTTCAGCCAAAGATTGCTGACGGAACATTTGTTATAGCAAACTCTTCAGAAGCTGAAAAGCTTTCAGACAAGGCAGAGCTTTCAAGAGATGAGATCGGTAAGATCATCGGACAGATCACAACAGACTGGGATTTCAACGTAGCAAAGTCTAAGGCAGAAGCAAACCTTACAGCTACAAAGAAGAATCTTAAGGGCGATGTAGTAATACTTGCACCAAACGATGGTACAGCTCGTTCAATCGCAGATGTATTTGCAACAGATAAGGATGTCACAAGCTATGTTATCACAGGTCAGGATTCAGAGAAGGCTTCAGTTCAGTATATTATCGACGGAAAGCAGTCTATGACAGTATTTAAGGATACAAGAACACTTGCAGCTGATTCAGTAGCAATGGCAGTAAGTCTTCTTGAAGGCAAGGAGCCTGTAACCGATACAACATATGACAACAACAAGAAAGAAGTTCCTGCAAAGCAGACATCAATCGTTGTTGTAACAAAGGACAATGTAAAGCAGGCACTTATTGACTCAGGATATTATGACTCTTCTGATTTTTCAGGATTAGAGTAAATATTATTAACCATGGACTCGCCGGCTTTAACACCCCACTAAAGCCGGTGGTTCTGTGAAGGGAGGCTTCTATGAGCGATTATATACTGGAAATGAACGGAATCGTTAAAGAATTTCCGGGTGTAAAAGCACTGAATAACGTTAATTTCAAAGTGAAGCGCGGAGAGATTCATTGTCTCGTCGGGGAAAATGGAGCCGGTAAATCAACACTTATGAAGGTGCTGTCCGGTGTGTATCCTCATGGAACGTATACAGGCGATATCGTCTATAACGGAGAAGTTCAGAAGTTTAAGAAGATAGCAGACAGTGAAGCAAAAGGAATAGTTATCATCTATCAGGAACTTGCACTTATTCCGGAGCTTAGCTTATATGAAAATATATTTTTCGGACATGAAATAGTAAGGGGCAAAACGATCGACTGGAACGAAACGATAGTTCAGGCGTCGAAGATGCTCGACAAGGTAGGCCTGAAGGCCGATCCTTCAATGAAGGTAAAGGAGCTTGGAGTCGGCAACCAGCAGCTGGTTGAGATTGCAAAGGCACTCAGCAAGAACGTTAAGCTGCTGATCCTTGATGAGCCGACCGCTTCCTTAAATGAAGACGACAGCCAGAATCTTCTGCAGCTTATAAGAGAGCTTAAGGCGCAGGGCGTAACCTGCATCATGATCTCACACAAGCTCAGAGAGATCACGGCAATAGCAGATACGATAACCGTACTCAGAGACGGTGCAACCATATGCTCGATGGATGCAACTGAGAGGAAAATCGAGGAGGCAGAGATCATAAAGCACATGGTAGGGCGTGAGATGGATAACATTTATCCTAAGCGTGAAAAACATGGATTTGGAGATATAGCACTCGAGTTAAAGGATTGGACGGTATTTGACCATTCTAAGAACCGTGAGATCCTTCACCACGTAAATATCAATGTCAGAAAGGGCGAGATCGTAGGTATCCAGGGACTTATGGGAGCAGGAAGAACCGAGCTGGCGCACAGTATATTCGGTAATCCTACAGGCTACAAGATAACCTCGGGCGAGTTCTATCTGGATGGTGAGAAGGTCCGCTTCAAACATCCTAGAGAAGCAATCAAGAAGGGACTTGCTTATGTATCCGAGGATCGTAAGGGCAACGGACTCGTGCTCATGCAGGACATCAGATATAACATTTCGATAGCAAATCTCGAGGCGCTTGTAGATAAAATCTCTATCAATGAAAATGAAGAGATAAATATAGCAAATTATTATAAGGACTCGATAAATATCAAGGCTCCTTCGATCGAACAGAAGGTAGGAAACCTCAGTGGCGGTAATCAGCAGAAGGTTCAGATAGCAAAGTGGATGTTTGCAAAGCCAAATGTTCTGATCCTCGATGAGCCGACCAGAGGTATCGATGTCGGGGCAAAATTCGAAATATACAGCCTGATGAACAAGCTTGTTGATCAGGGAATGAGTATCATAATGATCTCTTCCGAACTCCCGGAGGTACTCGGAATGAGCGACAGACTGTACGTTATGTCGGAAGGAACCATAACAGGTGAGCTTACCGCAGAGGAAGCTACGGAAGAAAAGGTTATGGCAATGGCCATTAGTTCGATGGCTGAAGCATCGTAAAAGAAAAAAGCGGAGGAAAATAATTATGCAGTTGGTAAAAAAAGCTGGATATAACCAGCTGGCGGTCCGGGATGATGAAGTCCGGATGAATGGTGAGACTAAAAAGAAGGTCGGACTTGGCCGCGAAGTTCTCACACTGGCGAAGACAAATATTCGTGATTATGTAATGTATATAGCTTTGATCGTTATCATGCTTTACTTTAATGTCAAGACAGACGGAGGCTTCCTGGATGCGAGAAATATAACAAACCTCATCAACCAGGCCGGTTATGTAGCAGTAATGGCAATCGGTATGACGATAATCCTTATCATCTGCCACATCGATCTTTCGGTTGGTTATGTTGCCGGCTTCTCGGGAGCGGTTGCAGCGATATTGATGACAAAATATCACGTAAATGAGTGGCTGGCTATCCTTATAGTTCTTGCACTCGGACTTCTTATAGGTCTCTATCACGGAATTCTTGTAACCAAGGTTGGTGTTCCGGCCTTCGTAACAACACTTGCCGGAATGTTCATATTCAGAGGACTCCTGAACCTCTCACTTCAGGATACAGGTACAATCATTATTCCTAATGAAGGCTTCAAGTCATTATCAAACGGTTTCATTCCTGATATCGCAAACGTCGGAGGTATTCATCTGCTGACACTCATCATCGGTGGTGTCCTTGTAATAGCGATGGTTTGTTCACAGATCAAAACCAGACAGAACAAGGTTAAATATAGCTTTGATGTTCCTTCGGTTCAGATTTTTATCTTCAAGCAGATCGTAGTTTCAGCAGTTATCATGCTGATCATGTGGACACTTGCAAGCTTCTCGGGTATCCCTTGGACAGCAGTTATAGTCGGAGTTGTTCTCCTCATCTATAACTTCATGCTCAACAAGACAAAGCTCGGACGTGCCATCTACGGTATCGGTGGAAACGCTCAGGCAGCAGAGCTTTCAGGTATCAATGTTAAGAAGGTCACACTTTTCGCCTTCTGTTCGGTAAGCCTTATGGCTTCACTCGGAGGTATTCTTTATACCTCAAGACTTCAGTCAGCTACACCTACAGCAGGTCTCGGCTTCGAGATGGATGCCATCGCATCCTGCTACATCGGTGGTGTTGCAGTAAGCGGTGGTGTAGGACGAGTTACAAATACTATTATCGGAACACTTGTTATCATGTCTCTTACAAATGGAATGAACCTTATGGGAACAGACATTTCTTACCAGTACATCGTTAAGGGTCTCATCTTCGTAATAGCAGTTGCATTTGATGTGAGAAGCAGAAGAAAGAAATAATTAAAAAGTTCACAAAAAACCTTCCAAATATTCCAAAACGGGCGGATGTGTCATCGTACACATCCGCCCGAACATTATTTACGCTCTTTTGTATATATTTATATACGTGTTTTTTGTAAACAGATTATTGTATAAAGTCCGAATTGAGACGCCGCTGGCGCTTAAATGCTTTAACCTCGTACATCTCCTTGTCGGCAATCTTGATGGCGGATTTTATATCAAAACCGTCAGCCAGAGTGGTTTTAAAGGCACCGCTGCTGGTAAGAACCTTATATTTCAGATTTGAACATGCATTATAGTCATTCAGTATCTTGTCAATACGCTTCATAATTGCGTCACTGTCGCATTCCCCGAAGATAACGGAGAAGAGCTCATCACCACCGAAACGGGCTGAGAGAGCTGTTTTCGGAACAGCACTCATAAGAGCGATTGCAACTGTTGAGATGGCTCTGTCGCCTTCCGCATGACCAAAGGTGTCATTGATATATTTGAGGCCGTCGAGATCGGACATGATGACAGTTACAGGCTCGTTTTTATGCTCAGGAAGTGCCTTATCAAAAGCTATCGTGAAGCCGATACGGTTATAGAGACCGGTCAGCGCATCATGGTTGTACATGGAATCCATCTTGTCGAGGAGGTAGCGCTGGTACTGCATATTTGCAAACCCGCCTATACCCATCGAGAGAGCATTGGTCACATTCACTGCCCTTGAATAATCGGTTATCATGTAATCCGTGAAATAATAGCAGGTGAAGCCCATAGGCTTGTTCATGTAGTCCAGAGCATTGAAGATAAGCGGATAACCGGTATCGAGAAGTTCTATCATACGCTTACGGTAATTGCCGGACATGACATTTTCCTTATCATTGACTGTAGTGTCATAGAAAATATCCTCCGGAAGAGGGAATCTGCCCTCGAAACGTTTTTCTTCCGCGTAATCAGCGTCATTGATGATATGGAGATCCTTCTTCCCTGATTCTTCCTCAGGAATGACAAAATAGTTCTGCTCAGGATCAAATACTCTGCTGTCCACAACGCAGAGATGATGCTTTGTCTTGTGATTATGGATGGCTGCAGCCATATCCCAAGGAGTGAGAGCAGTTTCCATATTTGACGCGATATCATAGAGGATGCGCATATCCTCCTGATGTCTGTAAAAGCTGTTGTTGAAGCTTGAAAGTATGGACTGGGCATGCCAGGTGTGTGAATGGCAGCCGCAGGATTCGTTCGGCATAAGGAAAGGCTCAATATAGGAATCTTGCACTTCCTTACCATTAAGGATACTTATCGCAGCATCGGCTGCAGCATCGGAAAGCAGCATGATATCGCAGCTTACGGAAGTGATCTTTGGATTGGAGAAGAATATCTCATCATAGCCGTCAAAGCCGGATACAAGTATGTCTCGCGGAACTGATATGCGGGCGGTCTTAAGTACACCGCAGACATTCATAGCCATAATATCGTTGGCACAGATGATGGCATCAGGGAGATTGCTCCTTTTCAGAAGCTCGTGCATGGCCTCTATAGTCGGGTCAGCCCAGAAATTACCGTAGCTTATCCTGCTGTCATCACATGGAATATTATTTTCGGCAAGAACCTTCTTGAAGATTTCGATACGCTGATCTGAGAAAAAGTTATTTCTGAGACCTGCCATCATGTGAGGATTCTTCACATGGTGATGCTCGATCATGTGTCTTACTATAGTTTCAAAGCCCTTTGCATAATCAAAGTTGATGCAGGTGGTTCCTTCGTAATGCCCATCTAAAACAATGACCGGAACCTTATTCTCGGCAGCATTTCTGATTATCTTCTCGGAAACGTTCTTACTCTTGATCTTTTCGTCCATGATAATGATGCAGTCAAGATCCTCATAAGGAAGAAGGTCAAATACGTATGCTTCTGCAGGCTTCAGGTTTTCGTCCCAGTAGATGTCGGAATTTATGGCGAAAACAAGCAGGGCGCAGTTTTCCCGCACCAGCTTTTCATTCAGATTCTTGATGAAACCATTGATCTGAGAATCGTATATTCTTGATGTACATAAAGCAACTAATCGTTTGTTATTTACCATAGTATTACCTGATCGAAAGGGCACTCGAAGTGCCGCAAAGCTTAAGTTTTCTGACATATAAAACAAAAGGCTCGTGGCAGAACCTCACTCCTTAAGTATACCACTTAAAGCATGCCATTTAAAGGAAAAATTATCAGAAAAATAAGAACTAAATAGTGTGAAAATCTGACAATATATGGTAAAATATAAGCGGATTTGTCTGCCCATTTTGGGGCGGATGAAGGATCATAAGGGGTATATTAAAAATGATCGGGGTGAACGCAGTGAAGATTACAAAGAAAGACAGAACAGAACGTAACAGAGGAAGCGGACTCAGTAAGAGACGTGTACTGACCGGGAAAGGAATGAGAGGACTGGCGGTGCTTTCGCTTGTCATGGCTTTTCTTCTTGGAACGCTTTTCGGAATAAATGGGATGAGCTTTTCAAGGGCTGAGAACAGTTCGGGAAATGATTACGAGGATATGTCGGTAGATCCGACCACGAGAGGCGAGGGATATTCGGCAGTTCTTTACAATAATACCAACGGCCTTCCGACCTCGGAGGCCAATGCAATCGCCGAGACTGAGGAGGGCTTTATCTGGATCGGAAGCTACAGTGGTCTTATCAGATATGACGGCAATACCTTTGAGAGAATTGATTCAACAACAGGTATCACCAGTGTTGTAAGCCTCTATGTTGACAGTAAGAACAGACTGTGGATAGGAACGAACGACAACGGCGTTGCAGTGATGGACAGGGGAGAATACACTCACTACAACAATGTTGAAGGTCTTAAGTCTTCATCGATCAGATCAATCGTGGAGGATAACGACGGAAATATATTTGTTGCAACCACTCACGGTATCGGAATGATAGACAGTGAGATGGTGCTTCACGCGCTTGATGAGCCTCAGATCAACGAGGATTATATCTGCGAGCTTCGTCTCGGACCGGACGGTGTCATATATGGTGAAACGATGGAGGGAGCCATATTTACGATAGAGAATAAGAAGCTTACGGGTTATTATGACAGCAAGGCTCTGGAGATTGAAGGTATTTATACAGTCCTTCCGGATGAAAATATGCCGGGCTATGTATATATCGGAACTCAGAATTCGGAAATCTATCACGGCAACCTGAAGAAGGGTATCGTCGGAATGGAAAAAATCGATATCGCACCGCTCACGGTTGTTAAATCCATAGAACAGTTTAGGAATCAGATATGGATATGTGCTGATGATGGAATAGGTGTTGTTGATGATGGTAATCTGAAGGTTCTTGAGAAGCTTCCGATGAACAATTCGATCGATCATATGCTTCTTGATTATCAGGGTAATCTCTGGTTCACATCTTCAAGACAGGGTGTAATGAAGATAGTGCCAAATCAGTTCACTGATATATTTGAATGGTATAATCTTGATGAGATGGTAGTTAATTCGACCTGTGTCAGCGGAGGAAAGCTCTTTATCGGTACGGATTCGGGCCTGAAGGTTATCGATAGTGACAAGGTTATAGACAGCATCCCTGTAAAGGAAGTAATAAGCTGGGATACTGAAATGAAGAAACAGACAGATCTGGTAAAGCTTCTGGAGAATGTGAGGATCAGATCGATCATAAGAACCGATGACGGACATGTCTGGTTTTCAACCTACAGCAGCAGGGGACTTGTAGAATACTATGACGATACCGTAAGGATTTACAAGGCTCAGGATGGTCTTCCTTCAGACCGTGTCAGAACAGTCTATATGAAGAGTGACGGAAGTGTTATGGCTGTCTGCAGCGGCGGTCTGGCAATAGTAAAGGACGGAAAGGTCCTGAATGTATATAATGATAAATCCGGTCTCAGTAATACGGAACTGCTTACCGCGGTTGAGGCAGATAACGGGGATATGATCCTCGGATCCGATGGTGACGGAATATATGTTATCAGCGGTAACAGCGTGAGAAATTTTGGCCTGGGCGACGGACTTGAATCAGAAGTCGTCATGCGTATAAAAAAGGACAGAAACAGAAATATCTTCTGGATCATAACCAGTAACTCTATCGCATATATGACAGAGGACTATAAGATAACGACGGTTCAGAAATTCCCTTATTCCAACAATTTTGATCTTTATGAGAATGTGGACGGAGAAATATGGGTTCTCAGCAGTAATGGTATCTATGTCACAACAGCTGATGAGATGATCGCCAATGAAGATATAAGTACTGTATTTTACAGCAGGGATAATGGTCTTCCGTGCGTAACAACGGCAAACTCCTACAGTTTTCTTACGGAAGATGGCACTCTGTATATTTCGGGAACTACAGGTGTCGCAAAGGTTAATATCGACAAGCCTTTCGAGGATGTCAGCGAGCTCAAGATGGCTGTTCCATATGTGGAGGTTGACGGCAGGAGTGTTTATCCGGATGCTGACGGCAATTTCGTGATCCCTTCCGGAACCAAGAGACTTACGATATACAGCTTTGTATATTCGTATTCACTGATGAATCCGCAGGTAACATATTATCTGAAGGGCTTCGATCACAAGAAGATCGCCGTAGACAGAAATTCACTTGAGCCTGCCGATTATACCAATCTTGATGGCGGTAATTATGAATTCATAATGACGCTTCATGATTCTATGGGACGGGGCAACAGCGAACTGGTAATAAAGATCGTTAAGAAAAAAGCCTTTTATGAGAAACGCTGGTTCCAGCTGCTCTGCGCTGTGGCTACACTTCTGTTTATGATAGGAATTGTAATGTTCTTCGTGCGTCGTAAGACCAAGGCTCTCATGAAGAAACAGAAGGAACAGAAACTCTTCATCAGAGAGATGATAGAAGCCTTCGCGAAGACAATAGATATGAAGGACAAATATACCAATGGTCATTCTACAAGAGTTGCAGAGTATACGGCCATGCTGACAAGAGAGCTTGGCTATGATGAAGAGACGGTAGAAAACTACTACAATATCGCTCTTCTGCACGATATCGGTAAGATTTCCATACCACCTGAGGTACTCAATAAGCCGGGCAAGCTGACTGATGAGGAGTTCAAGATCATCAAGTCTCATTCGTCTCAGGGCTACAGAGTTCTTAAGGATATAAGTATCATGCCGGAGCTTGCGATAGGTGCCGGAGCTCACCACGAGAGACCTGACGGCAAGGGTTACCCGAAGGGCCTTAAGGGAGATGAGGTTCCGCGAGTTGCACAGATAATCGGTGTTGCCGATACCTTCGATGCCATGTATTCAGATCGTCCTTATCGTAAGAGGATGAATTTTGAAAAGGCTGTTTCGATCATTAAGGAGGTATCAGGAACTCAGCTTTACAGTGATGTCGTTGATGCCTTCCTGAGACTGGTTGACAAGGGTGAGTTCAGAGCGCCTGATGATACCGGCGGAGGCTCAACAGAGGATATCAATAATATTCACAAGAAATTCGATGACCAGAAGAAGGCCGAGGAGAATAAATCGGAGAAGCGGCCGGAGGATGGTAAAAGGTCTGAAGATAAGAAACAGGAGACCGATAAAAAGGGTAAGAATGAATAATACCGGCATGCAAGAAATTGGGGAGAAGGCACGTTGTATGTTATGGTGCAATAGAGAAAAGGGGTGACGGGCAGATGAACAGCAAGATGACTGAGCCGGAAATAGTATCCGGATTTGAAGAAGCACTGCAGTTTGGACATATTTATTTACAGTATCAGCCACAGTTCAATCATTCCACGGGAAGGATGATCGGAGCCGAGGCACTTATCAGATGGAAGCATCCGGCACTCGGGGATCAGTATCCTGCTGATTTCATTCCGGTACTCGAGAAGAACAATCTGATATACAGAGCAGATCTCTTTGTATTTGAGCAGGTGTGCGTATTTCAGAGAAAATGTCTGGATGAGGGGATATCACCTGTACCTATCTCGGTTAATATGTCGAGATATGATATTTACGATAATAATTACGTTGATGAAATCGAGGAAATACGTAAAAAATATGATGTTCCGGTAAAGTATCTCAGAGTTGAGATAACGGAATCATCGGCTATCGGCGGAATAGAGCTGATATCAAATGTTCTTGCGAAGCTGCATGGTTACGGCTACCTCGTTGAAATGGATGACTTCGGCAGCGGTTATTCTTCGCTGAATATCCTGAAGGATCTCGATGTAGATATAATAAAGCTTGATATGCTCTTTATGAGCAAGGATATGGGCGGAAGAGGAGGCATCATCTTAAGCTCCATAGTTCATATGGCTAAATGGCTTAAGACTCCGGTGCTTGCAGAGGGTGTTGAATCATATGAGCAGGCTGAGTATCTGAAGAGTATAGGCTGTAATTATATTCAGGGCTATCTCTATTCCAAGGCTGTTTCTGAGGATGATTTTGTTGAAAAGCTGAAAACAACGGATCATGAACCGGTTACACCGCCGATTCAGCTTATAGAGCATATGGATGCAGACAAATTCTGGAATCCGAAGTCGCTGGAAACTCTTATTTTCAGTAATTATGTAGGAGCGGCAGCTATATTCTCATATGAGGAGGGGCGTGTTGAACTCCTCAGGATCAACGATAAATATTCAAAAGAACTCGGTATGAATATGACCGAAAAGGATATACTCGGAACCAATCCGCTGAAGAGCTTTGATCAGGAGAACAAGGATAAATATCTGAATGCCATGGAGCTGGCCATTGCCTCAAACGATGAAGTTGTGACAGAGACCTGGAGAACTATTGTTTCGGATTGCTGCGGAGAGGACAGGATATGTATAAGGAGTAATCTGAGAGTCATCGGAAACGCAGGAAATCAGTATCTCTTCTATGGTATGATACAGAATATCACTGCTGAGAAGAAGAGGTTTGCCGATATCTCCGAGAATGAGATCAAACTCAGGTTTGCGAGTGATCAGGCAAATATTTATGCCTGGGAGTATACTATAGCTAACAAGCAGATGAGACCATGCTTCAGATGTATGAGAGATCTTGGACTGCCGCCTTTAATAAAGAATTATCCTGAACCGGTTATTGAAAGCGGACTGTTCCCGCCTGATTATGCGGATATGTACAGGGATATGATGAGGCAGATAGATGAAGGCGTCGGCAGCATAGAGGCGATCATTCCGCTGACGGTAGGAAGGATTCCTTTTCATGTCAGGTATACGACGGAATTTGACGAGAATGGTAAGCCGCTCAAGGCGTATGGTTCTGCAACTCTTGTGATCAATGAAGCAAAGAATGACGGTGAAGAGAAGTAGATTTTTGGGGAGATTTATTTATGAATAGTATGGAAGACAAAGAGATTTTTGTTAAAATTGCAGAAGCCCTGCTGGTTGACTATTCCAGCATCTATTATGTCAATGCTGTAACAAAACGTTATAAGTGGTATTCAATCAATTCGGGCTTTAAATCGCTCGGATTAGAATTTGAGGGGGATGATTTCTTTAAGAATGTTTCTAGAGATGCGATTAAGGTTGTTTATCCGGAGGATGTTCAGTTAATAGTTGATTTTCTCAGCGAAACCAATGTCATGAACAATATCTGCACGGGCGAGATGAAGAGTATCCTGTACAGACTCATTATTGATGGAAAACCGGTATACCACACCATGCGACTCATCAAAGGCATAGGTGAGGATAGTGATTATTTCATAGTCGGGGTTCTGAATGTTGATGAGAAGATACGTAAGGAACAGCAGGCAAGGGAGATGGAGGAAAAGAGCCTGACATATAACCAGATTGCCATGGCACTTGCTACCCGTCTGGATTCTATTTACTATGTTGATGCCAATACGCTTAACTATGTTGAGTATACCTGTTCAAAGGATGATTCGAGTATGGAGATTCTTGCCGAAGGCTCTGATTTCTTTGAGGATTTTGGTGAAGAGGTCAGAACCAAGGTTGTACCTGAGGACAGAGTATTTATGACAGATTCGCTGAGTGAGGAGAAGCTGAGCAGTCTGCGCGAAACCGGTGATGTACAGAGGTTTAATTTCCGTATTCTGAGAAATGGTGCACCAGTTTATATGAATTACAGAATGGTATGGGCTGCAGATGGCAGACATTTCATAGTCGGTATCTCAAATATTGATTCTCAGGTGAGAAAAGAGAAGGATTATGTTCAGGCTATCCGCTCTGCTACAGAGCTTGCGGAGAAGGATGGACTTACAGGCGTAAAAAATATGACGGCTTATCAGAAGATGGAGGATCTGCTTCAGAAGGGTATAAATATAGGAGGGAATGAGCCTTTTGCAATAGTTGTCTGTGATGTTAACGGACTGAAACAGGTTAACGATACCTATGGTCATAAGGCCGGTGATGAACATATTCGTTCAGCATGTGATGAAGTGTGCAGAGCCTTCCAGCACAGTCCTGTATTTCGTATAGGTGGTGATGAATTCTGTGCTGTTCTGAGAGGCGGTGATTATGATAATCGTGATCTGCTTCTTGAAGAACTGAAGGCGAGAATGATCACGAACGGAAGAAGTGGCGAGGTTGTTCTTGCTACCGGAATGTCTGCATTTGATAAGGGAAATGACAAACTGGTGTCGCAGGTATTTAAACGAGCCGATAATTTGATGTACGAAAATAAAAAACAACTTAAGGAGATCGGATACTAGAGTAAAATGGAATCAGTAGATTCAGTTAAGAACAATAATAAAAGTAAACAGAAAGGCTCCGAATTTGCCGGCTGGGCCATGCTCAGCCGGGTACGTCCGGAGCTTTTTGGCTGTGCCATGATAGGTATAGTTATATTTCATCTGTGTGAGGATATTCTCTTTGCATATAAAACAGGAGGAAATGGATATAAAACTGCATGGGTATATGATAAGCTGATAGGAAGCTCGGGAGTCGAGATCTTTGTGATACTTTCGGGAATAGGACTCTGCTTCTCAATGCATAAGGACAGCAGTATAGCAGGCTTTTATAAAAAACGAGTTATCAGGATACTGCCGGAATATCTGATCTGCGGAGTTCTTCTCTGGGGAGTGAAGGATATTATACTGAATAAGGGAAGCTTAGGGGATTTCTGCAAGGACTTCTTCTTTGTCACATTTTTCACCGATGGTGTGAGAACACTTTGGTATATTCTTTTTATTTCGGGAGCGTATCTGATATATCCGCTGCTTTTTAATATCTTCAGCTATCCGGAGGGCAAAGAAAAAAGCAGGCGTGAGAGGCGGAATAAGGCTATTATCGCTGCAGTGATGATAGCAGTAACTTACTTAATGATAATGTGGGTTAAGAGGAAGGCTCCAAACTTTTACAAACGTACAGAAATCGCGCTTCTGCGTGTACCTGTATTTTTCTATGGAGCTTATCTCGGGGAAAAGGTATATCGAAAGAAGATGATATCGGGGCTTGATCTTCTGCTTCCGGTTATCGGAGTGATACTTAAGACCATGTATGCCATGGATCGTACAAATACGAAGATCAGGTGGAACTGGAGGTTTAACGGAAGATTTGCAGTTTTTCTCTTCAGTATAGCTATGCTTCTTTTCCTGGCTATCGTTTTTGATATGCTCAAGTCGGCAGATAAACTCAGAATACTCAGAAAGCTGCTCCGGGTGACAGGAAAATACAGCCTTGAGATATATCTTGGACATATCGTTGTCAGAGCATTGATGATAAAGAAATGGGGTACAAAAGAATATCTGTCAAAATACTGGCTGTATCTGATCTGTACGGTGGTGATTGTGGCTGCTCTGGCTGTCATAAGCAAGATGACCAGGAAGTGGTTTTCGCGGAAAAAGACCGAACACTAGTATAGTTATTCAGAAATCGTTATACGGGCTTTGTGACAGGAGGTAATGTCATGAAAAGGGAAATTCTGATAATAGATGATGATGTGGATATTGCCATGATCATTACGGATATGCTTACGGATCATGGGTTCGGAGTGACTCATGCCCGAAGCAGCGAGGAAGCATTTACTATTCTTACAGACAGAAGCTTCCATCTCATAATTCTTGATATCAATCTGCCTGATGCCATCGGCTTTGAAGTGTGTCGAGAGCTGAGGAAGGTGTCGGAGGTTCCTGTTATTTTCGCCAGTGCCAGAACCAGTGAAACAGACCGGATCATGGGTCTTGATATAGGCGGGGATGACTACATTCCAAAACCGTTTTCCATGAAGGAACTGCTGGCTCATATTAATGCCCTGCTCCGCAGAACCTACGGATTCGGCGATGATGACAAGACGGTATCCTTTGGGAATATCACTGTGGATATCGGTTCCCGTACGGTGACCAAAAACGGAAATGTCGTAAATCTGTCACTGCGTGAATTCAATCTTCTTGCGTTTCTGTGTACGCATCCAAACACGGCCCTCTCTAAGGATAAACTGCTCAGTGAAGTATGGGGAGCTTTCTCCGAGGTTGAACCGAAAACTCTTGCCGTACATATAAGATGGCTCAGAGAAAAACTGGAGGATGAACCGGCAGAGCCGAAATTTATCAAGACGGTTTATAAAGTCGGATATATTCTGGAGGCAGAAATATGAAAGGACGAATAATAAAGATTACTGTGATTTTTTCACTGCTTCTTGTGGCAGTAACCATTATCCTGGCTTTAAGCTCACGGAAATCAGATCCACAGGATGACAGATCACAGCAGCTGGTTGATCTTAACGAGATATCACAGCTGATCAACAGAGGAGATTATGATACGGCAAAACAGAAGACAGATGAATATACCGATATGCTCCGGTCAAAACCCCTGGAGGATTCTGTCGGAATAAACGGAACTATAATGTGTACCCTCACCATTATTTTTATGGTGATGGTATTTTTGTATGTATATATGAATATTCTCCGTCCTTTTGACAAGATGAAGGACTATGCCACGGAAATAGCCAGGGGTAATTTTGATCTGCCGCTTAATTATGAACGGTCCAATTATTTTGGTGCATTTACCTGGGCTTTTGACAGTATGAGGAAAGAAATAACACGTTCAAGAATGGCTGAGCGTGAGGCGATTCTGAATAATAAGACTGTAATAGCCACCCTTTCTCATGATATCAAAACTCCGATCACTTCAATACGTGCATATGCGGAAGGTCTGGAAGAAAATCTTGATACATCAGAGGAGCGGCGTTCCAGATATCTGGAGGTCATCATGAGAAAATGTGATGAGGTTACAGCTCTTACAAACGATCTTTTTCTTCATTCGCTTTCGGATCTCAACATGCTTCAGATGCAGCCTGAGGAGTTTGAGCTGGTTCCTTTCCTTAAGCAATCCATAGGTGAGATCGCTGCAGAACGTGAGGATGTTATTTTCAGAAAGCCTGATATTTCTCCGGTCATCTATGCGGATAAGAAAAGGATCAATCAGATTGTTGAGAATCTGATAAACAATTCCCGTAAATATGCAAAAACAGATATTACTGTTTCCCTTACTCAGTCCGGTGACACGGTCAGGGTTCATTTCAGGGATAAGGGACCGGGAATTCCTGATGAGGATATGCCATTTATAACTGAGAAGTTTTATCGCGGTAAAAATGTGGGTAATGAAAACGGCTCAGGCCTCGGACTCTATATAGTAAAGTATATTGCTGAACAGTCCGGCGGAAGCATGGAACTTATAAATCATACCTCCGGAGAAGAGGGACTCGAAGCAGTGGTGAGCCTCCCGATAAAAAATCAGTAAAAAAGATTTCTCTTAAATACTTCTTAATAAGTATTTATCTAAACTGTGATCATGAACC
>OCTW011600751.1_pt1 | contig 18250 bp, 21 predicted proteins | sample 1539671 | NCBI WGS metagenome assembly OCTW01 (sample SAMN02144230, study PRJEB22623) | gut metagenome | biome: sheep rumen | host: Ovis aries | place: New Zealand
TGCACGTCAACTATTGAAAGCGCCGTATACCGAACGGTACGTACGGTGCTGTGAGAGGACGGCGGCTAGTCACCGCCTCCTACTCGATTTTAACTCCGTGTTCAACCTGGTGCAATTCCATCTACCGAATTCAGATTACAAATATATAAAGAAACCAATATTACGGCTAATGAATAATTTTAGCCAGTTGAGCAACGTATCCGATGAAAGAGAGGTGACAAAATGGCAACATACATAATAAGCGATCCACATGGAGACCGAATAAAATTCTATCAATTGCTGAAGGAGTTGAGAATAGCTCTTAATAAGGATGTCCTTGTAATCAATGGAGATATTGTTGATAGAGGTAAGGATTCGCTCAGACTACTCTTTGAGATCCTAGAACTAAGAAGAATATACGGTAATGAACACGTGAAGATTACAAAGGGGAATCATGAGTTGTTCCTTAGTTATTATCTAGACGGAACAATAGACGAAGATACGTATGGCTCATATGGCAGCCAGGATACTATCCGAGAGGTAAATCAGCTGGATACTCAGGCAAAAGAACGTTTAAAAAGCATTCTAGATGAATTACCGCTATATGAAGTCGTTTACTCGGTAAAACGTGCGGAAGACGTTGTAATAGTCCATACAGGGCTTCATCCGGATTTCCTTCTGTACAATGATAATGGCACTATTAATGTGATCAAATCCATAGAAAAGGCTGCGGAGTTTAACGAAAAAAGCTTTCTTATAAATGATTATATACAGATGGATGCGCCCGAAGATGTGATACGTTCCCTTGATAAAACCCTGTGTATAGGCCACGTCCCTACACCATTCATACCTGAAATAGAGGCACCATTAATTTCTTTCATACCCGGAGGAAAAGTGATCTTAACAGATTGCGGTGCGGGTTATGGAGATAAATTAGGCTGTTTAAGGCTGGAGGATGAATCTACTTACTATATATGACCTGGATACTATATCAAATGCAATATGAAGGCAGTTATTTCTATTAATAGAGTATAAATATAAAAAAGAAAGTGAGGTAATAACTATGATTGTAACAACTAACAACCCCGAGGAGATAATAGAGGCGTACTTGGAAAAACCCAACTATATCAAACATCGAAAGTTTAATGCGAAATTAACAGGTAAAAAGCATGGCTACGTAAGCAGTTTCGCTACAGGAGAAAGAGTTTACTATGAATTAATCTTTTACAATAATCGCTTAATATACATAGAACTTTCACCTTGTATCACCTGTCCTGAACCATATATCAATATGCTAAGGGATTATTTTGGAGAAATCAATTCAACTAACATGGTTGCCAATTTCAGGGTTGAACGTAACGGATATATATATGTACATGTCTCAACCTTTTATGATGAAGAAATAGGTATCAGTTCGGAAATAATAGAACAGTTAGAAGGTGGCGCATTATCGATGATAACGGATTACCAAGACGGAATCCAAAGAATCTGTTCTGGTAAAATGCTTCAGACAGGTGATAACCCAATAGATAAAATGATAGAAAGAATAGACCGGGTTATGGGTTCATCAGATGATTCTGAGGAAGATGATCAGGATCTTACTAATAGGAGATTGCCGGGAACAGATACTGATGATGAAGAGGAAAGAACCATAAAAGGTAATGCTATATTGCAGGCAATACAAAAACTTAAAAGCATGGCTGACTTTGAAGGAGATGAGTGTAGCAATGCAGAAAATATAATGGAAATCGCCGATTCAGATAAAGAATCCGATGAGGAACCTGATAGTAACGGGAACGATCTCCCTGAACCTGAACCGGAAGAAGAGGAAAAACCGGATGAAGCTGAATGTGACGGTTCAAACATACAATAATACCGACTAATCAGCAATAAGTAAGAAAGCATAATACTGGCAAATAGTTTCTATGTAATCAAACAAAAGGACAGTGAGCAATATGTATAATACTTTTAATTCTTCACCACAAGTAGCAATACTTATAAAAAAGTACCTGGATTCAAGGATTGTGGGACAGGAACGATATAAAACGAGAATGGCTATGGGTGTGACAAAACATCTTAACATGGGAATAAGGTCTCCCATCATGGTAATAGGCCCTACCGGCTCTGGAAAGTCATTTACTATTAAATGTCTGAAAGAATGTGAATTCATACCCCGGAATATGTATAGCATTTTGGTGCATGATATAAGCAGACAGGTTCCGGAAGGAATATGTGGAAATACCCTGGAGGACTTAATGAATGCATATAAAGAGCTGTTAAAGTCTGATAATAACAGAAGCGGAAAGGGCATCATATGTCTGGATGAAGCCGACAAAATACTGGTTACGGCTAATAATTCAGAGAACTACATGAAAACTGAAGTACAAAACCAATTAATGAACATACTTCAAGGAGAAGAAATATATGGAGTTGACACAAGTAAGATCTTATTCGTTCTTTGCGGGGCCTTTCCTGCGTTAGACAAGATAGAACATCAGAGTTACAAGCAACCTATCGGATTCAACACTCAACCAGAGGAGCCACTGCATACTCCAAATAACACTATAAGGGATGATCTTATAGCAATCGGTACCCAAAGGGAGCTTCTTGGGAGAATTACATCTATCATAAAGATAGATCCATTAGATGAAAGACAGTTAAGAGCAATTCTGCTTCATCCTCAGAACGGGGTTCTAACAGGTAAGAAAAACGAATTCCTTAAAGAACAGATTGAGCTTGAGATAAAGGACTCTGCTGTAAAACCTATCATTGAAATGATAAAAAGAGAGAATCTAGGAGCCAGATCGGTAGTAAATGTCGTTGATCGTATCCTTGATGACTGTGATTACTATGCCATCGAGAATGGATACAACCATATAGTTATTGATGGGGAGAGTATCATCAACGGGACTCCCAAATACTCAAAAAAAAGAAAAATCGATCTACAGTTATGAAATGCAATAATTACATAAGCAGGCGGATAATATAAGTGTAAGGATACAAAACATTTATATAGCGAAGGAGGTACTGAGGTATGATTTCATTCAGCTTAGTAAACAGAAAGAATGGTTGGCTTAGTAATTTTTATCCATGCACAGTTGTATACGAAGGTCTTACTTACAAGAGCTCTGAGGCTGCTTATCAGGCAGCAAAAACATTGAATCAGGAAGAAAGACTCAAATTTACAGAATATGATGCTAAGACTGCTAAAAAGAAAGGTAAGCGCTTAAAAATCAGAGAAGACTGGGAAGATATCAAATACAAAGTCATGGTGGATGTTGATATGTCTAAGTTTACTCAGAATGAAGATTTAAGAGAAAAACTCTTAGCAACCGGCACTGAGACTTTATTTGAGAACACCACAAGATGGCATGACAACACATGGGGCTGCTGTAACTGTGAAAAATGCAAAGATATTGTCGGAATGAATCTTTTAGGTAAGGCACTTGAAGAGGTAAGAGAAAACCTTAGAAGTGAGAGTCAGTAGGTACTATTAATCAAGTATTTCGGCTCAGATTGAGCCGAAGTACTTACAGATATACGAAGGAGGACCCTAGCTATGAAAAGAATACCGGTAAGAAGTAAGGAGTATAAGGACTTTCTGGAAATAAAGCAGTTATATTCTGCACTGAACGAACATAATGATATATACGTCAACGGATCTATCAATGTGCTGAAAGGTATGCCCAAAGATATAAAAAAGGTCAGACCTGTAGCAAATGTATGTGATGAAGAAGGCAATATTCTGTATGTTCTTGATTCATTCGACAATCTGAATGTAAAAGATAATACTTATTACTCTTTTTCAATCGATTACGTGGATATATCAAGGTATCTGGATATAGAAGAACTTTCCTACGTTGAATTATATGTAGTATTCGACTCGAAGTATTAGGAGAGATACGGAGGGTAGAGATGGATTATAACGATTATAAAGACAATTCTGAATCAAGTCAGGGTAAAGCGGGTTTTATGTCTGATCCTGATATATCAACCGGTCTTCCCTGTAATGATGATAATATGGACGATGCGCCGGCATACTCTAATTATTTAGGATGGTACCTCCCAACATATAGATTTGGGCATTATAAGATGTGTACAGTTGAGATTGGATCAGAGTTAAATGTATGGAACGAACTGAACTGGATACTTCTACACGGGGATAATAAAAAAGGTCACGCATTACTCCTGGCTGAAAAATGCGTAGCAACCGATTACTTTTACGGGGATCCAGAATTATCCAGCTCCGATAAGAAGGGCATTTGGAAAAATTCTTATATTAGAGAATTCCTGAATGACGACTTTTATTCTGCCGCTTTCACAGAAAAGGAAAAGGCATTCATTGTACCTGGAAATGAATATGGGGATAAGGTTTTTTTGCTTAATTCAGATGAAATAGAAAGATACTTAAGATTTCCAAATTTGAGAAAAGGTGAATTGTGTCTGGTCGAAGAGAAAGACGGGAGATTGGAAACAAGCATTGAACCTATACATTGGTGGGTTAATACAGAAGGTGAAGAAGAGAATTACATGTGTGTTGTGACAAGCAAAGGAAAAATAAATATGATTGGGTGTAATATTGATGCCGACTTTACAGGCGTCCGACCAGCCATCTGGGTTGATTGGGCAAAACTGAATAGTAGCTGTAGAAGGAAGGATTCTGTATTCGCTGCACAGATGTAACTTTTTTTGAGTTTTCATATATATCATAAAGGAGCTGAGAATATGAAAGTACTTGTAATCCCAGATATACATCTAAAACATTGGATGTTGGAAATAGCTGCGAAACTAATCAAAGAAGGTGATTACGATGAAATAGTTCTTCTTGGTGACCTTGTGGATGACTGGAATCAAGAGTTGAACGATGCACCGGGCCAGGTGCATCGTATTTGTATTATTGCAAAAGGAAAGTCTTTCCAGTAACAGGGCACGGAATCGAACCGTGACTTCCTCTATCAAGGCGTGCTTCCCTTACACCACAACCTGTTACAGAAATTGTACCATTCACTCAAAACTCTATCAACCATCTTCTTTTCTTCTGTGAGGAGAGGAGGATTCAAGATGTTCCTTTTTGTTTAAGGTACTGTGATTACCTTAGATAGGAAATTCAATTCTCATTTCACAAATGCAATTCTGCTTCGATTCCTTAGATAAGTATTACATGAGAGAAAGAAACCGGGGAGACAATTTCACAAAATGATGTATGTGCACTGGGGGCAGGACTGATTGTAATTAGGAGCTTTTGGTGAGATCAGAGTAGGGGTTGTCTATCCTCGGGGACACGAGGAGAAATGACCATGTTTTATTCAAAATTTTCAGAGTATAAACCAAAACCGACATCTCAAGATAAAAAACTGGGGAGATTTTTTGAAGAAGTTGAAATGATTATAGAGCATCTATCGGATGCTGATTATGAATCGGACGAAAAGACGGAAGAGAATGCAGGAATTATAGAGAGTTCAAGTGATTCAGTAGAGTCTGATATTGATGAAACTCTAAAGAATTATACAGATAGTGAGAAAACATATAAGGTTTTTAGCTGGTATAGTGAATTGTTACTTAAAGAATTCTCGTCCGAAAACTCACGGATTATGGGAAATTTTCTTTATATATTCTCTTTTGATAAGTCGGAAACCGATGATAGCGTTCCTCGAGTTATTGAGAATCTTATTCTCAATATAGGGATGGAAAGAGTGGAACTACTTAAGGCATACACTATCATAGCTTTATTCAATAGATCAAAAAAGTACGCTGCATATTCGGAAAAAATGGCAGCTGCCATGATATCTGTTTATGTAGCGTGTGATCTTATTACATCATTTGAAGAGTTTTACGCAGATATTCTTGAGATTTCTGTGAAATACGGAATATACCGATCCGATGCTTTCTGTACACTTGTCACATCTAGCGAATGAGTCAGAATTATTAATGATAACTGCAAATATAAAGCTATCACTGACGATACAGGTAGTAACAGAATAATGGTTTGTAAATGCGGAATTATGATCCAGATAATATGCCCATTTATATGCAATGTTCAGTCACTGATGATTTAACGAAGACAGAGAGGTATTAATATGGCCAACTACAATAGTAACAAAAAATCTTTATGGTACTCTTTACTGATCATCTCATTGTTTTGTATGGATATTCTATGTGTAAAATGCAAAGTTGTTGATATGCCAGGTAAAGATAATCCTGTATCAGGTTTTATAAGGATTATTTGTATCTGCGTGGGAATACCATTATTTCTGACCATAGTATGGTTCTTAGAAAATAAGGATTGTTACAAAAGAAGAGGAATTATCGTCATTTTTATCAGCTCATTCATACAGACTGCGCTGCTTGGGCTTTATAACAGTTTTTCCACCATCTTTTCATCGGTAGTATTACTAATAATCTCCGTAATCGTAATGTATTTCATTGATCCAGACAACGGGCGTTTTAAGGCATTTCTTACGGCTATACAGGAGTTTGGTGATGTGAGCGGTTATGATGATGAGGATAGTCCTTTTGATTATGATGATGAGGACGATAGTTATGATGATGAAGAGGATGATTATTTTGATGATTGTGAAGATAGTGATAATGAGTTGATAAACGATAATGATATGAGAACCTTCATGGACGAAATTGGTAAAGAGTTGCCTGTGTCTGATGACAGACTGGTTGATAGTGAAGGGGCAAATATCAAAGAGGGCATAGAGATTCAGAAAATAGATAATGAGACGGATGATAGTAGTACAGTTTCATATTCGAAAAAGAAGAGAAGTAATAGCATTATCAAGTGGTATAACACTGTAGTTTTCAATGAGTTTGTAAATGACTATCGTGCTAATGATTTGAAGGAGAAGTCACCACTGCATGTTAGTAAAGATATAGAGCCAGATACTGCAAAATTGATGTATGAGTATATCAATGACTTAGATACACCACAGCCGGATTTACTAAAATCTTACACTATCATCGCTGTCTTTGGATCTGATATGAAAAAGTATGAGGAGTTTTCTATTATGAAAGCAGTATCATTGATCTCCCAGTATCTTACAGCAGGCTACATTAAATCTTTTGATGAGTTTTTCCGGGATATAGCAAAAATAACCGAAGAGAATGGAATATACAGCTTTTCCGAAATATAAACAGGCAATGAAAAAGATATTCTGCCGGTATTTGCAATTCTAGTATATTGCAGGAGATACATCATATAAATAAAAGAAAGGGTGTGTGCGATGAATCTGTTCATGAATACTAAAAAGATTATACTTCCTTATTCTCAAAATGATAACAACAGCAGCAGATACTCATATAAGTTAGAGTTCAAAACTCCTGAGAATTTAGGAAGATTTAGACTGTTACCATTCGGCATGCTTGTATTTGCTTATCTGGTGATAGGTATTAATTGCTACTTCAGGGGTGTCTTAGATGGTTTTTTTACACTCTTGGTACCTATGTCAATTATATCAGTATTACTTATCATGATCAGTGAATTGCTATGTATCGATACTGTTCTTACGGCAGCCTTTCTTTTTCTGATCAATCTTGGGTATCTGTACCAAGTTGTACTTAGCAATGCTGCAATTAATCCGGTGGATGTTAAATCATTATGGAAAACAGAGGTATTTGCCTCGATTCTGGGTCTTATCGGTGCCGTTGCTGTAATCTTGGCGCTGGAACGCTTCAGTCAGAGCAGTTTAATGAAGATTCTACTTGTTGTAGAGGCGCTGATTATGCTTATTACACTTGTCAAAGGAAGCAGTACAGGTGGAGTCAAGGCTTGGGTTCATATTGGCGGAATGAGCATTCAGACAACAGAGCTTATCAGGTTTCTTACAGCATTCTCATATGTACTTGTGTTTACAAATTCTGCTATGTCAGATAAGCAAAAAGTTATTATGTCAGACATTGTGTCAGTCTTTAACTTCATGTTTCTTCTTTTTGTAAATGAGATAGGAACGCTGATGACATTAGGAATACTGTTGGTATTACTTCAGTTTATATTCATCGAAGACAGAAAAACCCGCATTTTGGCATTACTTGCTATAGCTGGAATGTTTATCCTGTGCGGCTTGTCAGTATATATGCTTAGTACAATATATAAAGCAGGATTTGTATTCAAGCTTTCGAAACTGGCAGCAAACATATTCGATAAGATAGAAAAAAGATTTCTGCTGATAAAGACCCCGGAAGCTTTTGATCCTAATGCTGAGGGGTATCAGCAGGATAGAGCCATGAGAGCAATACTTCTGGGAGGTTTTTTTGGTGGGGATGCGGATATTCATGTTCCTGTTAGGGAAAGCGACTATGCATTTCCGGTCATAATCATGAAATTTGGACTGATTACGGGATTTCTGATCATTATTGCGTTTGCAGTGATTCTGTTAAAGAGCATCGACTCTATATATTCATCCGGCTCGGATAGAGATATGGCAATAGTTATTAGTTGTTCACTTACTATTTTTCTGACCAGTATGCTGACCATTATGGGAAGCTCCAGCTTTATACCAATAAGTGGACAACCCATATCTTTTATATCAAACGGAGGGTCCAATGCACTCATATGTTATATGTCACTATTGTTAATACTGTACTATTCACAGACTAAGTTCAGAGTAGGGTTCTACAGAAAGGAGCTGTTATGTCCGATTCGAAGACACGTTACAAATTAGCTGTAGCTTTATGTATGAGTGTGATCATCTTATTTGTATGGTCACTTGTTAATAGCTCCGGAGTAGTTAAGGGGGCAAATGTTAAGGTTGATGAGAGAAAAGAATCAGTAATAAATGAAGAAAAACATGCCCGTATGGTAGAGGGAGTAATAGTCGATTCAAAGGACTGCCCAATAACTGTCAGAGAAGAAGAAAACAAACTGGCTACTTGCCTTTATCCGGAAGCGTATTCATTTATAGGGTACAGTAGTATTACAAGGAATCAGAACGGTTTACGAGGAATCTTCTACGATCAGTTATTTAATGAACCAGGGACAGAAGCTGTGATGAAACTTACAACCGATAACAATCTGCAGAATTACTGTTATGGCTTGATCGGCGAACATGAAGGCAGTGTTGTAGTTCTGGAGAACTCAACAGGCAGAGTCCTTGCAATGGCAGGAAGAGCTAACCCTCTCGTCGGGTACAACATAAATGAGATTGACAAGAACTATGAAGTATATAACCAGATCAGTGGAATGTTTATGAATCAGGCACTTGCTCCGGATACACCGGGTTCAGTATTCAAGATAGTTACATCAACAGCACTGATACGAGAGGGGCTTTCAGACTATACATTTTACGATCCTGGAGTATACGGTAATTACCATAATGCCGGAAGGGCTGTATACGGTGGAGGTGAATCCGGTAAAGGGCTCACGCTTAAGGAAGGATTCACGTATTCTGTAAATACATATTTTGCTTCATCTATAGAAAAACTAGGTGCGGCGAATCTCGAAACAGCAGCAAAATCTTACCTTATCGGAACGGATATAGTTCTTGATATGGGAACAATGAGATCTAATTTTAATCTGGAATACTATCAGGACGCAAGTCTAAATCAGGCGACAGCATTTGGACAGGGAAACACCTCTATATCACCTATGCATATGACCATGATAATGAGTTGCATCATGAATGATGGTGAAATGATGAAACCGTATGTGGTTGAATCAATCAAACTTGATGATAAGAAGACAAAGTACAAAGGATATCCGATTATTCTTGCTAATCCTATATCTAAAGATGAAGCAAATAATCTGAAAGAGCTTTTGAAAAGTGCTGCTATAAGTTATGGATTGGGCGATTATGGTGATATTTATGCAAAAACCGGCACAGCCCAGGTACAAAATGGAAAATGCAACCATATATATCTACTCATAGGGACAGAACAATACAGCATTGTTATTTCAAGGAATGGTACAAATGAATCTTCCCATGCATTGTTCAAGTCGGGACGGAGCATTCTGGATTATATGGTTTCTAACAATTACATACAGAGAAAGGAATAGTTTTTTATGAAGGAATTAAGAGGGTTTACGGAAGAAAAGCAGACTGACAATGAAAAGATTTATCTTGAAACTCCGAAGCTGGTCAATAACAGACTTTGTGCTTTAGGGACGAGAAAGAAGGGAGCTTATCATATTCTTACAGCTTTGATGTGTCAGTCATCATTAGATGCACTTTGTATTTCTGAATAGATTAAACTGCATCTTCGAGAGAAAATGCCCAAATACTTCAGTAGTCCCGGGGTGTTTACCCTTATGTTCTCCGGTCGGAGTATCGGAAGTATAGAAAGATTTAAGACATATTGTCAGAAGGAGGAATCGAGAATGTTGAAAAGTAGTAAGAATTATTCGTATTACTATGGAACTCTTTCAAAAACGGAAAGACGTATTTACAAATATTTAAAGGAAGAGCTCAGAAAACGAAACAAAAGAATAGCTGTAAATAACGCCAAAACAAATAGTGTACGTAGAGCAATGAGAGCTGTGATAAATGACTGTCCTGACTATATGTATGCGATTAACTCGTATTCATATATTGACAGTAATCCAGTTGTAATAATCCCTAACTATCAGGAAAACACGTGGCAGTTCTTTAGTTCATCTGAAATGGTTTATAAGGCGGCTCGGCGTTATGCAGCCGCAGTTACAGCGAAGGACGATTATGGAAAGTGTAGGCAGGCTCATGACATAATTGCGAATGCAATAACTTATAAGAACAATGGAAAAAAATCATGCCATGATATTAATGGTCCGGCATTGACAGGGAAGGGTGTTTGTTCCGGAATTGCAAAACTTTATAAGTATACCATGGATCTTCTCAGGGTGCCTTGTATATATCTGGATAACACTGACCATGCTTGGAATATGGTAAAGGTCAATGGAAAGTGGAGACATGTGGATGTAACGTTTGACCTGAATCAGGGATATGGTTCAGGGTATAAGTATTTTATGCTTACGGATGAACAGATATATTCAGATTCAGGCAGACCTAAACCGAATAATATATATATACTTCCCAAGGCAATATAATGGAAGTGGGTGAACTACCCATTACCTTTAGGGGCTGGGTAGTTCACTGCCAGACAGTGTGTGTCATTTCCTATGACAGTACTAGGGGATTACAAAGGGATTACGCCTCCCCAAATGACGATTTTGGCAATGAATATTGGTAGGACCACAAAAATCAGGTTTTGGGGGAAATGTGCTGCAATCCTGATTAGGCTGAAAAGATATATAGTACAGAACAGGAAAGGAGAGACGCTGATGAATGCATTCATTAGAAGATCTATTGACATTCGTAATGAATTACTTTGTATATCGTTCTTAAATGAGCATTATTATGATATAAAAATAATGCTTTTTGAACAAATTGAGGGGGATGAACAGGGCTATCCTGATGGTAAGAGATGTACAAAAATAAATCCGTCAGATATAAATATCCGGCTGAATCCCAATATAGTCGGAATAGATATTGTAGCAGCGAATAGAACCAAAAAGTATGGCAAGAGGGACAAAGGTTATGAGAATCTTTTTACTGCCTTCAAGACCGATATGTCATTAATAGATGACTGCAACTTTTCAGACAGCGGTGATATTATATCTAATTCGGTAATCAGAATGATGACTGAATCTATGACTTTATATAAAGAACTCCATCCTATTAACATTGTTTACCATATATTTATGAAAACTGATAACATGTCTCGAACAGGCAGGCATTATTCTGAAGAACGCGATGATGTAAGAAATTATAAGAATTACAACAGAGGATTTCCATCTAAGTTTCAGAGGCTCCGTTCACCCCGTAATGCCATCTGATATTATAAATTATTAAATAAGACTTTTGCTGTGATGGAAAGTGTTTTTATTAAATGACTTTTCAAGGAATCCTCCTGCTATGTTCAATCGGCTTATCTTGAGTATACCGTGAAGAAGAGCTAGAATAAGGTCAGAAATACTTCCTTAATACTTCCAGCAGTAATAAACAAAATCGCCGAATTAAAAGGTATGACCCCAGAGGAAGTTGATAGAATAACTACGTCAAATGCAAAGAGAGTATTTCACATATAGAAAGGAGCATATATGTCACTTGAAGAATATAGAGACAACGGATACATGAAGTTAGAAAAGCTCGGTGATATGTTCAAGTATGGATATGAGCATGACTTTTCATATGATGAGGAATATGGTGATTATATTGCTGTTAATCCCGACTGTTCTGATGCGCTGCGGATTGTTTATATTTCTATGTGTGATGAAGAAATCCTTTCTTATTCTGAAAGAAGAGAAATCGAAATGGCAGTCTGCTGGCAGAATCCAGATGAACCTGATACGAGAGAAGAAGTAATAGAACCTTTTTTTAAGATCAGAAAGACTAAATCGCTTGGAATACATGATGTTGAAGGGCTTGTTGAATATCTGAATCACTTCACTGTTAAGGATATGATAAAAGAAAACGTGATAGGTATTTTTCATGCTTTGGAAGACGGGTATATCACTAATCATCAGCTCATCTATTACAGTGATGGATCTAAGGAACTCTGGCCTGAAGGACATGATTATTATCGGTACATATATAAGCTGGATCTGAGCAAGAACCCGGAAATAAAAGGGTATAGAGCAAAGGAATACATTTACAGATCCTATATCAGACACCATATGGCAGGAAAAGAACTTGTTGAAGAACTTGACCATGATATTGTTGCGCCTGCCGGTTACAGTAAAGAGGGCAACTGGGTTTATTATGAGAAACGTATATCTGAGAATAAATGTATCTTTGTTACCAGAAATGTTCTTACTGGTAAAGTATTTGAATACAATGGCACTGTTGTTGCTACAGCGAACAATAAGGTAGTCTATGTGTGGGACAATATTCTATATAAAGCAGAAGGCAACGATATTATACAGATTTATGAGCTGGACAAATATCAATATATCGACAGGCAAAGATCTTTATTCGCCATGGGTCACGAGAAAATAATGATTTCTTCTGTATTACGAGGCTGTTTTGTACCGTATTATATAGATTTTAAAGGTGGCTTACTAGCGAATGACACATCTGAAAATGAGTACGTCTGGTATTCCATCATCTCGTTGGCGAACATTTTGGCAAATAACGAGGACGTGGATTATTACGAGTTCTGCCATAATCGCGATCATAGCTTTTTCTCTAAACATGAGAAATTGTTACTCGAAAGATGTACAGTAAATAATATTATAAAGTTTGTAGAAAATATAGCTGAAACTGATAGCAAACTGGCGGATGCTCTAGATCCTGTCTATAGAATGGTTCAGATGATAGGAACAGTTATCGATAAAGACGATGATATTTCAGATTTACTTATGTCGATACGAAATGACTATATAGATTCTACAATAGATTATTGGAATGATCTTGTTAATATGGCATATGACCTCGGCGAAGATATAGATGAAAGTAAAGACGAGATAATAGATAGAGATCTTCTCGAAAAACGAGTCTATGAGGATTTTGTGATCGGATATCAACAATTTGGTTTTATTTCTAGTGAATATGTTGATAGTGTAAAGGTAGAATATGCAGACAAGAATAATATGCAGGACTATATTGGGGCTGTCTGGTATAAAGATAATTGCATTGGCTTTGGAGATATCGATCCATGGAACAGATCCATTTATGAGAAGTTGATGGAAGATTAGTATAAGTAAAAGATATGATTGCTATGGTAATTCAATTATTTAAACATTAAGATATGATGTATAATAACGATATCATAATTCAGAAGGGAAATGACATGAAGAAAAAGACATTACTTAATTTCTTGTTAATACTCACACCAATCATATTTGGGCTCTGTTTGGTTTTACTTATTAAAGACAACCAAGGATCAATAAATAAAAATTTGGAAAGTATAGATTCTGAAGGCTGGGAATATATTCAGCTTGAAAATGAGAAATTTGGAAAATATATCGTGATCACAGGTTATCATGGAAATGAACATGATAACATATCAATTCCAGGCACTATAAATGGAATGGATGTCAAAATAATCAAAGGAATTATTCTCAAGCCGGGGTATGCATTGTCGAAACTTATTATCCCGAAAGAGATTGAAGAAATCTATGGTCATACCTTTGATTTTGCAGAGATTAATGAGGTTGAATTTGAAGAAGGGAGTATGCTCAGAATAATTGGGGGCGAAGAATCTTTTGCTATTAGTAAGTGTGAAAAACTAGTGCTTCCAGATAGCGTAGAAGAGATTCATGACGAAGCTTTTGCATATGCTTTTGACTTAAAGAGCATTTATATAGGAAAAAACGTAAAAAAAATTGGGAAAGGTGCATTTTACAGCACAAAGCTGTCTGATATAACGATTTCCCCTGAAAATTCAAAGTATTCATATGATGACGGCTGTTTTGTTGATAAAGAGACTAACACACTTCTTTTCTATGATCATGACAAAATAAAAATTGAAAATCCATATATTAGAGTACCTGACTACATTGAGAATATAGATCCACGGGCTGTGAATAATGTGGCAAGATTTGAGGTTGATGACAAAAATCCTTATTTTGCAGTGTATAATGACTGCTTATACAGCAAAGACGGCAAAATACTATATAGAGTGCCTGAATTATTAGGAAGTGATAGATTTTCGTTTAATGATCAGGTAGAAACTATTGAACAGTATGCTTTTTATGGCACTGTAAATCTCAAAGAGATACATATCCCAGAAACTGTTAAAACCATTGAACGACATGCCTTTACTGATCAATGTTTATATGTGCCAACAACGATGGAGTCCCTTAATCTACAGACCTTCTATGGTAAAGTCTTCTATTCAGGAACCGAGCAGCAGTGGAACGAGATGACTGTATTTGATTCTATCTCAGTGGATGGGTCAAATAAACGAATGTATGAACTGATCTTTACGGGGGACAAATGATTATGACGAAGAAAAAAATCAATCTGATTATCACATCTGTTTTAAGTATATTGTTAATCATTCTAGTAATATGCTATTATCGCCTTCTGTCAAACAATATTGTGCTTTTTAATATGCAGAATACTATTGAAAAACTGTATGGAAAGTCTACGGATGGACATGTATATAACTTTGTTTATGATAAAAAAGTACAGTTCATTCTTTTTATTCTACTATACGGAGTTATATTCCATCTGATAAATAGTATCGTGGAGTCAAGTGTAAAAAAAGGAATAATTGCTTTTATTATGTGTCTGGTGTTCTCTTTGCAGGTGTTCTTAACCGATACAGCGATTAATTATTCATCCTTTAGAAACATATATGGAGGTATGTCAGATCTCACATTTAAGGGATTTGCTATGGCCAAACTGTGGTGGAGCGGAATGTCAAAGTATGGCATTTTTAGTGTTTTGATAAATTTCTTATTCTTATTCTCGTTCATGCTTATTATGATAATGATCAAATATCTGTTTACCAAAGGAACATCGGCAAATGAGAGGATGTCAAGGGTAAACGGGATGATGAGGGAAATGGTGGCAATAGAAAATGATCAGGATTATAACGATGTTTGTAACCTGGTAGAGCTATATAATTTTGGTCATATATCAAAAATCTCACTTCTTGATTTTATTTCAAATCTACCGGAAAGAGATAAAAGAGGCATAAAATGTTTAACATACATCGAAACACATATTGATGATAAGGATCCAGAGGTTATTGACAGAATAAAGAAAGAATATAAAAAGAATTATTCAGATGTGGAATGGATATTCAATGATTCAGATATTGCGAAGGAAGATTATTCCGTATATATGGAACGAATAGAGAAGCTGACTCTGGAAAATAAGGGGTAAAATGACAAATAGTCTTCTTTAAGTGCAATAAAACACTGCCTTTGATGGATATATATACGTGTTTGGATTAGTATTTTCATTTCAAGGTGGTGTTTTTATTGTTTCGAGATGAATATGAATTAAATGACGGAGGTGGCACTTATGAGTGAAGACTATTATAGATTTAAGACCAATTCTTCATTGGATGACGATGGGTTTATGACGATTCCGGAAGCAGCAACCAGTCTTCCCTTCATTGAATCGGCTGATTGTGGCGAAAACGAAGAGATACCTTGGTATTGGGGGATGTTAGGTAGTTACATTCTTACATTTGAGTTTGGGAAGTACAAAATGGAGAATTTTCAGGGGAATACGTCTGGGGTAGGTGTATGGGACTATCTTAACTGGTATATATTAGAAGTGGACGAAGAAAAGGGTCAGGCACTTCTTCTTGCTGATAAGTGTGTTGCAAAAAAATGCTTCTGCCGAGATGATGATATACCAAGAGATGACGTCGTATCTGTATGGGAGAAGTCGGAGCTGCGAGATTTCCTCAATAATAAGTTTTACGAGGATGCTTTTAACGAAGATGAAAAGGGATTCATCGTTCCCCGAAATAAATATGAAGATAAAGTCTTTATACTGAATGAGGAATGCGTTAGAGAGAAATTCCGATATGAAAATATAAGAGATGGGGAAATCCATTATATAGATGATTCTACAGGAGAAACCAAGGTATTACATGACCTGATAGACTGGTGGGTTGAAACAAAGGGCTCAGAATATGGCCATATGTGTGTTGTCGCTCCCAATGGCCATATAGATACATGTGGACGAGAAATGTCATCTGATATCGTCGGAGTACGTCCGGCCATCTGGGTGAATCTGAGAAAACTGGTGGAATATGGGTGTAAGAAAGGAGCGGTATTTGCCAAGCTTATCGAAGATTAACTGAGGTTCTGAAGATAATAGATGAGACAAGAAGGGTTATTCATATAGACAAGTATCTGTGATAATGGGGTAGAGGCCTTGAAATAATATATGGGTGGAATAACAGGAGGAGAAGGAACATGGGTTTTATAGATGAAATGAGGGACTATTCAAAGCAAACTATACCTTCCAGAACAAGTGATATGACGCAAGGGTTTGCTAAAGAGGTGACTGACACGATAATCAAAGCTATAGAAATAAACCATAGGGAAAAGGTTGGCCATAAGCATTATATGAGTACCAATGGCCTAATTAAAAAATTCTATTACAGTGATCATTTTTATGTTGGTTTTTATTTGCGTGACAGCTATGGATTTAACAAATCTTACGATAATGATAGTATTGCAATAGATGTGAAAACTATTGAAGATATGAATACAGTAATGCAATATGTCATGCAAGAACTTAATCAGTTTTCAAGTTATAAGTTAGATGGTGAAACAGAGGGCCAAGGGGGAGCGGTGGCAATTCAGAGTTATAATTGCTTAAATGTGTTAAAAGAATTGGTAAATCAATCAGTAATGCGTGGACCAGCTTGTGTTCCATATGCTACGGTTATTATTTCAACAACAATTAACTGCGATAAAAATGGAATTGTGCAATAGATATTTTTATCCAGTAACTAGGGCTGTTTACCTATAAGAGAGTGCATAGATGATAGATATTACATTTGATTTTACCACCGATTCAAAAGGATATTGGGATGATTTTTGGGATAAGGGAGATGGTTTAGGAGCTTGTGGTTCTGATCCGGATAAAGCGAGTGCTACCCTTAGATTATATCATCAACAACTGTGGAGTAAGCCTTTACCGAACGGCGAAATAATGGAACTGAAAATGGGGAAATGGGCGGACTATGATTATCTCTCATGGAAGGATATGAGATTTGCAAGTGACGCTGTGATAGTTGATTTGCGTTATTATAATTATCGACATATCATTGAACAAGTATTTGAGTCAAAAGGAAATTATAAAGAATACTATGAAGACTTGATAAGGAAATCCTATACTATAGGCGGCATGCTGATATTTCCAAAGCATCCGGGCAGTATGAACCAGAATAAAGGAATGAACAGAAAGATATCTGATAGATTAGATCTCACTTTAGAATGCATTCGTAGATACTATAAAGGAGAAGGTAGTCCTTTATATAAAACGATAAACCGAGATAAAGAATTCTTTGATCTGTTTATTGACTTCAGAGGTTATATAGATTTTTTCCTTCTTCAGGACGCGGTTTCTGATGATTATTCAAAGGTTGATATTTGGGAAGGAGCTGGTGATTTTTCTGAAGATGGATTGCCAAAGACGCTTGAAGGATATTATAGATTTATTGATAGAGAATACACGTTCCTTGAAAAAAGGAATAAACGCATTAAAGAATATACAGAAGCCAATAATATGATATAATTCTTAAGGAAAGTATCAGATTTTAAGCAGTCATAAAAGCAGAGTTATCCGAATACCAACTCTGCTTAAAATGTGATTCT